>JADHED010000399.1_pt1 | contig 53973 bp, 52 predicted proteins | sample 8952041 | NCBI WGS metagenome assembly JADHED01 (sample SAMN16124423, study PRJNA663239) | bioreactor sludge metagenome | isolation source: sludge (control) | place: India:Bengaluru | collected 2018-09-08 | reverse complement strand
GCGATTCACGCCCGAGCAAGGTTGTCGCTGCACAACATATTGAATCGCGTGCACTGGCACAAACAGGATGTGCGCTCTGTTTGTGCCAGTGCACTAAGTCCGCCGCAAGAACAAGCCCGACCGTGACTGTCGGTTGAGAATTGTACCAAGCAGATTGCCGCCGGAGGCGCGGATGCGGGCAACGGCGCTGGCCGCAGCATCGGCGGTCGTCTTCCGTGCATCGATGACCAGGACGACGGCATCGACATAGCGGCAGATGTTCAAGCTCTGCGGCGCGCGCATCACCGGCCCGGCGTCGAGGGTCACCATGCGGAAGGCGGGACGCAGGAGGTCGATCAAGGCGGCACCGTTGCGAACTGGGTCCCCCCCGTGCATGCCGGCCGCCGTCTCCAGGATTTTCTCCCAACTGCAGGCAAACAAACCGGCGTTTCCGACATCCGCGAGCGAAAGAGCCGATGTCATCGCTTCAGCCCAGTGCGCCGTCTCGCCGGTGGCCTGTGCTTTCGCCGGGGTATTGACGGTCTGCCGTTCGATCGAGAGAACGCTCGCGTCCTCGAACTCCGCGACGACGCCGGCGAAGCGGCGCGCCAGCGTCGAGGCCCCTTCGCCACCCTTGACGCCGATGAACTGGATCAGCGGCGTCGGCCGGCAGAGCTGATGGGTCAGGCAATCAAACAGGCCAAGATACGCATCGGTCGCCTGCCGCCCTGCGCGATCCGCCAATGTACTGTCGCACAAGGCACCGCCAGTCGGAACCTCGCGGCAAGCAAGCCGCTGCAGCAGCAAGCGATAGAGTTCGAGCAGCACCGGCGAAATACGGGCGTTCTTGCGCGGACTGCGCTCCGGTGCCGGCAGCGGAATGAGCGAGGTGCCAGGAGTACTTGGAGGCGATGATTGCGTGACGCGACTGACTCCGCTGCCGGGCCCCTTCCAAGGCTCAATTGCACCAGCGCGCCCGGCAAGGGCGCGTGTGTCCTCGCCCGCGGCCGCAGCCGGTGCCACTTCGCGGGTGCTGCCTGCGCCCGGTCTATCGCCGCGCCGGGACAGAGGCGTGGCAAGCGTCGTCATGGTTGTTGCGTCTCCACTACCGCGAACCATTTGGAATACGGGCCAGGACCGGCAGACCCAGCCGCTCGTTAACGCTCTCAGGCGTTGCCAGCGGTACGCGACATGCCTCCACCACGACGGCAAGGGCAAGCCCGGCAATGAGGCCAAGAACGCCAGCGAGAACGAGGCGCATGGACAGCAGCATCCCACTGGGCCGGCTGGCGGCCATTGGCTCCTCGATGATGCGCACGCGGTCGCCGCCGGCTTCCAGGCTGTCGGCTCGGCCGCCGGTCTCGATCCGGTCGGCATAGGCATTGTACTCGGCTTCCTGCCGGTCGGCCGCTTGGCGCAACTCCTTGAACGGGCGGCTTAGGCGGTTGATGCGGCGGATGTCCGCGCGTGCCGCAACAAGATCCGCCTCCAGCGCCGCTTTGCGTGCTGCAAGCGCCTTCTGTTCAAGTGCAAGACGCTTGCGGCCGATGTCCCGCTGCTCCTCGAAATACGTGTTGAGACGCTTGATATCCGCGCTGAGTTCCTTTTGCTTTTTCCCATCGCGCACGTTCTTGCGCAACAGTTCCGCCTCGCGGACGCGCAGCCGGATCCGTTCCTGATTGGCGCGCTGCGCTTCCTCGATCTCGCTGTCGGAGAAGAACGGTGCCAGCGAGGAGAGTGAGACCGCCGGGTTGGCGACTATCGCCATGCTGTCTTCCATCTCGCGCAGTCGGGTTGCCGTCTCCCTGATCTGGAACTCAAGATCGACACTTTTCGCCAGGAGCAGGCGCGTCTGCTCTTCGACATCGAAGACATCGTTGGTTTGTCGAAAGGTGTCGAGGGCATCCTCGGCCGCGATCAGTCGTTCGCGGTACTGCTGGAGCCGATCCACGAAGCCGGGCGCAAGGGGGGCGGTAGCGGGGGTCGCATGGATGCCGGCGCGCTTGGCGATATAGGCATCGATCAGGCTCTCAAGCACCCGAACCCCGACTTCCCGATCGGGGTGCTCGAAGCGCAAGTGAATGACCGCACTGTCGGCGGCGCTTTCCACTGTCAGCGCCTCCTGAATGCGCACAAGTGCCCCTTCTGCGGCTGCGTCCGGCGCATCGGTGCGCGCGGCGTCGTCGGCTGCTCGCGCGTCGTCGGACGTGCCGTCGAGAGACGGAACCGCCGGGATCCGTCCGGTGTCAGGGGGCCTTGTCGTCAGCCCCTTGATCCAAGCGGCAGCACCCCGCCACCCATCTGCGGGCGTCGTGGTCGGGTAGATCGTTTCCACTCCGAGCCGTTCGATCACCTGCTGTTTCAGATCGCGGCTGTTGAGGATCTCGATTTCCGTCTTGATGGCCTGCGCGAGCAGAGGGGCTGTCTCGCGGGTGTCGGGTCCGGAAGTGCTGCCAGCGTTGCGCCCGAGTTGGAGCAGCACGGCTGCGGAGGCCTCAAAGACAGGCTGCCGCACAGCACTCGTAATCAGTCCGATCGCGAGACCAATCGCGACCGACAGGATGATGATGCCCCAGGTGCGGCGAATGAGAAGCAGAAGATCCAGGATGAGGGGACGTGATCGACCATAGAGCATGTCTTAGAACCGTCCCCTCTTGGCGCGGTTGCACGGGAGCGCGCGCCACCCACCTGATGGCCTTCACATCGCGGCTTTCTGCGCCGCCGCCACGCCCTTGCGCTTCGGCCTTGCCGCCATTGGGCGAGCGCGAACGGCACGCTTCACCCCGCGTGCGCCGCAGCGGCAGAGGATCGTGGCGCCTGGGTTCAATGGGGCAATCTAGAGAGCGAAGTGCCGCCTTAATACCCCCACCCGGAGAAGTTGCGAGCTGAGAGAGCCAAAAAACGAGCGCACGACCGACGTGCATTCAACCGTTCACAAGGCGGCCTGCAACGATAGCGATGAAAACAATCGAACCGACGTGGCGGTTGGCACGAAAGCGATCAAGGCAGCCCTTCGCGTCCTCGATGTCGAGCGTTGCCGTTTGCCAAGCGAAATGGACTGCCACGGCGACGACGCCGGCGGCAAAAGGCCAACCCAGCCCGCCGGCCGATCCGCCGGCGGCAGCGAGGAGCAGCGTGGCGACACTATAGAAGCCCGTAAGCCACAAACGGGTCCGGTTGCCAAAGCGCAGCGCGGTGGACCGCACGCCGATGACGGCGTCGTCCGCCTTGTCCTGGTGCGCGTAAATCGTGTCGTAGCCGAGCGTCCAGAAGAAACCGGCCGCATAAAGGAGCAGCGCCGGCAGATCGAGTCCACCGGTCACCGCCGACCAGCCAACAAGCGCGCCCCAGTTGAATGTCAAGCCGAGAACCGCTTGCGGCCAGTCGGTCACCCGCTTGGCAAAGGGGTAGAGCGCAACCAGGATCAGCGATGCGGCGGCGAGCAGCACCGTGAAGCGGTTGAACTGCATTAACACCAGGAGCCCCACGAGCGATAGCGCGGCCATGAAGGCGAGCGCCTGGCGAACGCTGATGACACCGCTTGCGATCGGGCGGTTCGCGGTACGCGCGACGCGGGCGTCAAAGTCACGGTCGGCGATGTCGTTCATCACGCAGCCGGCGGCGCGCATGACAGTGGCGCCAAGCGCAAACAGGATCAGGAACCAAGGGCTGGGAAACGTTGGCGACGCGAGTGCTGTTCCCCACCAACAGGGAAACATCAAGAGCCAGATTCCGATCGGCCGGTCCAGCCGGGCCAAGCGTGCGTAAGGGCGCATGCCTGAAGGCAGGAAGCGGTCAACCCAATCGCCGGGCTTGATGTCGCTTGCGCGGGGAGGCTCGCGGACTTGCATCGCGTGTCTGGCCTTTCTCGTGCGCATCCGGCGCGAGGGCCTCCCCTGTGCCAGCGTCAATCGCGTACCATCGCCACGAAACAACGCGCTGGCCGGCAACGGCGGGAGGACGGGTGTGGACAAAGCAAAAGTCCGGCTTTTTGTCGAGGGGCGACTTGAGGCCGGAGGATGCGTCACCCTTAACGACCGCCAAGCACACTACGTAACGACCGTAATGCGCCTTGGGTGCGGTGCCCGCTTGCGGCTGTTCAATGCCGCCGACGGCGAGTGGCTGGGCTGCATCGCGGCTGCGGCGCGGGGGCACTGCGCGATAACGATCGAGGCGCAATGCCGTCACGCCTGCGCCGAGCCGGGTCCCACGCTCGCATTCGCCCCGGTCAAGAAGGACGCGATCGATTTCATCGTCATCAAAGCGACCGAGCTTGGCGCGGCGGCGCTGCTGCCTGTCTGGACACGTTTCACGGCGGTCCAACGGCTGAATCTGGAGCGCTTGCGTGCCAACGCGATCGAGGCGGCCGAGCAATGCGGACGACTTACCGTGCCGACGATCGCCGAGCCGGTACCGCTTGCCGCGCTCGTTGCGGGTTGGGCGACAGAACAGACGCTCCTGGTCTTTGACCGCGACCGGGGCAGATCCCTGAAGGCGGTTATTCCGAGCGCGGCAGGACGGGCGCTGCCACCGCCGGGCCTCCTGACCGGTCCGGAAGGCGGCCTCGCACCGGAGGAGCTTGACGCGCTCGAAGCGCTGCCGTTTGTTACCGCCGTCGCCATGGGGCCGCGCACGTTGCGTGCCGACACCGCGGCGATCGCGGCCCTGGCCTGCTGGCAAGCGTTCGCCGGCGACTGGTGAGGGTTTATGGACCGTTAGGACGGGAAAACAGGCCAGCGCGGGAGTTTGCGATGGGACGCACCGATGCCGGGTCGGTCACGCAAGAGCCTTTGACGCGTCAGGATCTGGTCGACGATCTCGCCGCCGGCTGCAAACAGGCGGTGCATTGGCGCATCGGCACCGAGCACGAGAAATTTGTCTATCGCTTGAATGATCTCCGTCCGCTCGCCTACGAGGGTCCGGCCGGCATCCGCGCCGTTCTGGAAGGGCTGACGCGGTTTGGCTGGCGGCCAATCCTTGAAGCTGGAAACCCGATCGCGCTTGCCGATGACAAGGGAGCTTCGATCACGCTTGAGCCGGGCGGGCAGCTCGAGCTGTCGGGAGCGCCGCTCGAGAACCTGCACCAGACCTGCGCCGAAATCGACCAACACCTTGATCAGGTCAAGAAGCTTGGCGCCGAGCTGGGGTTTGGCCTGCTCGGCCTCGGCTATCAGCCGAAATGGCCAGTCGAAAGTCTGCCGTGGATGCCAAAGGGGCGCTATCGCATCATGCGCGCCTACATGCCTAAACGGGGAAGGCTCGGCCTTGAAATGATGCAGGCGACCTGCACGGTGCAGGTCAATCTCGACTTTGATTCCGAAGCGACCATGGTGCAGATGTTTCGAATCGGGTTGGCGCTGCAGCCGGTCGCAACCGCACTGTTTGCCAACTCGCCGTTTCGGAACGGCACACCCAATGGCTACCTGAGCTACCGCAGCCACATCTGGACCGACACCGATCCGGACCGCTGCGGCATGCTGCCGTTCGTATTCGACGCCGGCTTTGGCTTCGAGCGCTATGTCGACTACATGCTCGATGTGCCGATGTATTTCGTCTACCGCGACGGACGCTACATCGATGTCGCCGGACAGTCATTCCGCGACTTCATGGCCGGCCGGCTGCCAGGCCTGCCCGGCGAGCGGCCGACGCGTGCCGACTGGGCAGATCATCTGACCACGGCCTTTCCAGAGGTACGCCTGAAACGGTTTCTCGAAATGCGTGGCGCCGACGCAGGCCCGTGGAACCGCTTGTGCGCCCTGCCGGCATTGTGGGTCGGGCTGCTCTACGACGACACCGCGCGCGCGGCCGCGGCCGATCTGATCGCCGATTGGAGTCTCGCCGAGATCGTGGCGCTGCGCGCGGAAGTGCCTTTGCAGGCGCTGAAGACGCCGTTCCGCCGCGGCACGGTGAAGGATGTTGCGCTCGCGATGTTGGCGATTGCGGATCAAGGGCTGCGCTGGCGCAATCGCGGCGATGGCCTCGGCCGCGACGAGACCCGCTATCTCAATCCCTTGTTCCGCATCGCCGAAAGCGCCCTGTCGCCGGCAGAAGAACTGCTGGCAGCTTTCGAGCGGCGCTGGGATGGAAGGGTCGATCCTGTCTTTCGCGAGTATGCGTACTGAGCGAGGTGCAGCACCTCAATTCCTTCATGCCGCCGTGCCGCCGACCGTGAGGCCGTCAATGCGAAGCGTCGGTTGCCCGACACCGACCGGCACCGACTGGCCATCCTTGCCGCAGGTGCCAATGCCGGGATCGAGACGCAGGTCATTGCCGATCAGGCTGACCCGCGTCAGTACGTCGGGGCCGTTGCCAATCAGGGTTGCCCCTTTTACGGGCGCGCCGATGCGGCCGCCCTCGATCCGGTATGCCTCCGTGCAGCTGAAGACGAACTTGCCCGACGTGATATCGACCTGACCGCCGCCAAAGTTCACTGCGTAGAGGCCGTTGTCGACCGAGGCGATGATCTCCTCCGGCGCCCGGTCGCCGGCCAGCATGAGCGTGTTGGTCATCCGCGGCATCGGTTTATGCGCGTAGCTTTGCCGGCGGCCATTGCCGGTCGGTTCCGCTGCCATCAAGCGCGCGTTCAAGCGGTCCTGCAGGAAGCCCTTGAGGATCCCGTTCTCGATCAGAACGGTGCGCGACGACGGTGTCCCCTCGTCATCGACGATCAGCGATCCGCGGCGCTGGCGGAGCGTGCCATCATCAACCACCGTTACGCCGGGTGAGGCGACGCGCTGGCCGACGAGGCCGGCAAACGCCGAAGTCTTCTTGCGGTTGAAGTCGCCCTCGAGGCCGTGGCCGATTGCCTCGTGCAGGAGAATGCCGGGCCAGCCGGGGCCGAGGACCACCGTCATCTCGCCGGCCGGCGCATCGACGGCGGCGATGTTGACAAGGGCCTGACGCAGGGCTTCATCGACTGCGCTGCGCCAAGTCTCTTCCTTCAGATACGCCTCCCAGCCGGTGCGGGCACCGAGGCCATAAGAACCTGTCTCCCGACGGCCGGCGTGCTCGACCATGATGGTGACATTCAAGCGCACCAGCGGCCGGATGTCGCTCACCTCGACGCCACCGGGCCGCAAGATGCGCACAGCCTGCCATGACGCCAGGAGCGAGGCCGTCACCTGGCGGACGCGCGCATCTTGGCTCCGCGCGTAGGCGTCGATGGCCGCCAGAGTGTCGAGTTTCGTCGTGACGTCGATGCCCTCCAGCGGATTCTCGCTTCCATAGAGAGTGCGGTTGGTCCGCCGCGGCGCAACATCGAGGGAACCGGCATGTCCGGCGCTCACGGCGCGCACGGCCGCTGCTGCGCGCGCCAGCGCTGCCGGCGTGAGCTCGGTCGCATGGGCATACGCAACCGCCTCACCAGCGACGGCCCGCAGCCCGAATCCGGTGGCGCTGTCGAAACTGGCGCTCTTCAAGCGGCCATCGTCGAGAACGAATGACTCCGACTGACGCGCTTCGATGAACAGCTCGCCGTCATCGGCTCTGGCGAGCACGTCTTCGAGCATCGGGCGGATCGCGGAAGCATTGAAGCCGGTGTTGGCGAGGACGCTATCATCAATCGGAAACTGAGCGGTCATGCGTTCATCCGTGACAGATCGAAAAAGGGACTGCGGCAGCAACCCCTTCCTTAACTGGGATCGAGCCACTGCGCTGTCGAGGCCGCTGCGCTCAAGGCAGAGCATGCTCGACACTTGACGCTTGACGCTTGACCGCCTCGCTGGCCAGGACTATCGGCACTGTCCTCAGCCGGCGACACCACGACAGCACCAAGGAAGGGGTCTTGTGAAATGACCAAAGACGAACGCGCTCAACCGGCTTGGAAGCCGGCGACCCTTCTGGTGCGCGGCGGAACCCAGCGCAGCGGTTTCGATGAAACCTGCGAAGCGCTGTTCATGACCTCGGGTTACGTCTACCGCTCTGCCGAGGAGGCCGAGCGCGCCTTCAACGGCACCGACCAGCGCTTCGTCTACTCGCGCTTCGCCAATCCGACGGTACAGATGTTCGAAAACCGCATGGCGCTGTTGGAAGGGGCCACGTTCTGCAAGGCGACGGCCAGTGGCATGGCGGCCGTGTTTGCCTCCATGGCGTGCTTTCTCAAGGCAGGCGATCGGCTGGTCGCTTCGCGCGCGCTGTTCGGGTCGTGCCAGTACGTCGTCGGTGAGATCTTGCCAACGTTTGGCATCAACAGCGTCTTTATTGACGGCACCGATCCGGCTGCGTGGCGCGATGCCCTCTCCCAGCCAACGGCGTGTGTCTTTCTCGAAACACCGTCCAACCCGATGCTCGACATCATCGATGTTGGCGAGGTCGCCGCGTTGGCGCACGCGGCCGGCGCGCGTCTCGTGGTCGATAACGTCTTTGCCTCGCCGCTTCTGCAGAAACCGTTCACGATGGGTGCGGACGTCGTCGTCTACTCCGCCACCAAGCACATCGACGGCCAGGGACGCTGCCTTGGTGGCGCCGTGCTTGCCAACGATCAGGCGTGGTTCGAAGAACGCCTGATTCCCTTCCTGCGTCACACCGGCCCGGCGCTGAGCCCGTTCAATGCGTGGCTCTTGCTGAAGGGGCTGGAGACGCTCGATCTCCGCATGCGCCGCCACACCGAGAATGCGCTCGCAATCGCACGCCACATGGAGGCGCGCGGCGCGTGCGAGCGGTTGCTTTATCCGGGTCTGGCTACCCATTCACAGCACGCATTGGCGATGCAGCAGATGACCGCCGGCGGCACCATCGTAACCTTCGATTTCGCGGGCGATCCGCCAACCGCGAAGGCGGCGGCCTATGCGTTCCTCAATGCCCTGCGGATTATCGACATCTCCAATAATCTTGGCGATGCCAAGAGCTTGGCCACGCATCCGGCGACGACGACGCATCAGCGGCTGACGGACGAAGAGCGCGCGACCCTCGGTATCAAGCCTGGCACCGTAAGGCTGTCTGTTGGCTTGGAAGACGCAGAGGATCTGATCGCCGATATCGACCAAGCGCTCGACGCGGCGCAGGCGCTCAGCCTTGACGCTGGCTTCTGTTATCCTTGAGAGACTTGAGCGGCGTGCCCCCTACCGCTGCACCCAAGGCAGGTTGGCGACCTTCCAGCCGTTGACGCGGCCGCGGTGGTGGCCGGCATCGAGCGCGCCCTCGAAGCCGCTGTCAATGTTGTAGCAGCACTGATAGCCCCGCTCAGCGCAGGCGATCGCCGCCAAGCGCGAGCGGTGGCCGGATCGGCAGAGGAACACGAGCGGCGCCTCGCGATCCGGGCACAACTGCCAGACGTCCTCGAAAAACCGCGGGTTGACCGCCATGGCGGGGAATTCCTGCCAGCTGACGTAAAGCACCTCCCTTCCGAGCGGTCGCAAGTCAGGGAAGCCGACGAACGCCCACTCGGCGGTCGTACGGACGTCAACGAGTTGTGCCTTGGGGTTGGCTGCCAGGATCTCCCATGCCTGCTCGGGGGAGATATCGCCCGCAAACTGCCCGTGAGTCATGGGTTCTTGCCTTGTAGCATTAGGTGCTTGCTCGGGATTCGATCGTCCACGTGTCACCGCGGTGCAAGGCGGCGTCAATCCGTTGCGGGAGCGCCGCTGGATCGATCGCGCCTTCCGCGGGTGCCAGCGGAAGGCATGCAGTCGGGCTGCAGTAGAGGACGCCCAGCGCGACCGGCATGGTGGGGGGCTGAAGGGCTGCCAGCATCAGGGCGAGCGGTTTGCTGGTTTGATCGTGGATCAGAATATCCTGCTCGGTGATTCCCGCCTCGCCGATCGTCACCGTCTCTAGCATCAGCGTACCCGGCTTGAGGCGCAAGCCCCGCGTTCCGTTTGCGAACAGCAGCGGCTTGCCGTGGGCTACCCAGAGCTGCATCTCGGCCGCCACTGCGCGCTCCGTAAACGCTGCAAAGACGTTGTCGTTGTAGACGACGCAGTTCTGGAACATCTCGATGAACGACGCGCCGCGGTGAGCATGCGCGGCCTTGAGGATCCCGACCAGTTGCTTCTGCTGGGTGTCGATCGCCCGCGCAACGAAACGTCCCCCGGCGCCGAGGGCAAACTGAGCCGGGGACACCGGTTCTTCTTGCGTTCCGTGCGGCGACGAGGGTGAACGCGTGCCACGATGCGACGTGGGGGAATACTGACCCTTGGTCAGGCCGTAAATTTCGTTGTTGAAGAGAAGAATCTGCAGGTCGACGTTGCGCCGCAGGACGTGCAGCAGATGGTTGCCGCCGATCGACAGCCCGTCGCCGTCACCGGTCGCGATCCAGACGTCGAGGTCTGGCCGCGCCAGTTTGACACCCGTAGCAACCGCGGGCGCACGCCCGTGGATGGTGTGAAAGCCATAGGTGGCAAGATAGTAAGGGAACCGCGAGGAGCAGCCGATGCCGGAGACAAACACGGTATTGTCCGGCGTTGCGCCTACCTCGGCGAGAGCCTTTTGCGTTGCCTTAAGGATCGCGTAGTCGCCGCAGCCGGGGCACCAGCGCACCTCCTGGTCTGAGGCAAAGTCCTTCGGCACAAAGGAAACCGGCGGCGTGACTGCGGTCATGGCTTTCTACAAGCGATCCCTGATCGCCCGCTCCACTTCGTCGATCGTGAACGGTCGGCCCGTCATCTTGTTGAGACCCTCGGCATCAAGCAAGTACTGCGAGCGCAGGAGGGCCCGCAATTGACCGTTGTTGCCCTCGACCACCAAGACTCTGTCAAAACCGGCCAGGAGTTCACCTAAGTTGGCCGGCAGCGGCGAGAGATGGCGCAAATGGATGTGGGAAACTGCATCCCCGTGCTCAAGCGCCAGGCTGACGGCGCGGTTGATTGGTCCGTAGGTCGATCCCCAACCGACAAGGGCGAGGCGGCCACGATCGGGGCCCAAGGCGACGGTCTGCGCCGGGATCGCCTGGGCGAGGCGGGCGATCTTTTCCGCCCGCACGTCGCTCATTCTCTGATGGTTTTCCGGGCTGTACGAGATGTTGCCGGTTTCGTAATCGCGCTCAATACCGCCGATCCTGTGCGCGAGGCCCGGTGTTCCCGGCACCGCCCAGGGCCTCGAGAGCGTCTCCGGGTCGCGGGCGTAGGGGCTGAAGCCGTCCGGATTGGTTTCCTGGCGAACGGGGAACGCGGGCAGATCGGTGACGGCCGGCACCCGCCAAGCCTGCGTTGCGTTGCCAATATAGCCGTCGCTCAGCACGATCACCGGTGTCATCGCGCGGACCGCCAACCGGACCGCCTCGACGGCAACATCGAAACAGTCCGCTGGCGAGCGCGTCGCCAGGACTGCCAGCGGTGCCTCGCCATGACGGCCGTACAGAGCCTGGTTCAGGTCGGACTGCTCAGTCTTGGTGGGAAGGCCGGTCGAAGGGCCGGCGCGCTGGGTATTGAGGATCACCAACGGCAGCTCGGCGGCCACGGCAAGGCTGATAGCCTCGCTCTTCAATGCCATGCCGGGGCCGGAACTCGAGGTGACACCCAGGGCGCCCGCAAACGAAGCGCCGATCGCGGCGCACACGGCGGCGATCTCGTCCTCGGCCTGCAGCGTGGTCACGCCGAGCTCGGATTGGCGCGCCAATAGATGGAGAACCGGCGATGCCGGTGTGATGGGGTACGACGCGAAGAAGAGCTTGAGTCTGGCCGAGTGGGCGCCGACGATGAGGCCCCAGGCGAGCGCGTCGGCACCGGTTACGGAGCGGTAGGTGCCGGGCGGCAGCGGTGCGGGGGCGACGCTGAACGCGGTGATGTCGCCAGCCACCTCGGACGTCTCGCCATACGCGTGGCCGGCATTCAAGGCCGCGACGTTTGCCTCGGCCACAAGCGGATCGGACGCGAAACGCTTGCCGAGCCAAGCGATCGTCGACTGGCGCTCACGGCCGTACATCCAGTACAGCAGGCCTAGCACCCACATGTTCTTGCAGCGGAGCGCATCGTGCTGCGACAGACCCAGCGGCTTGACCGCTTCCAGCGTCAGGCGCGAGATGTCGATCTCGATCGTACGGCCATCGCTGAGCGTGCTATCGGTGAGGGGATTGCCAGCATAGCCAGCCTTGCGCAGGTTGCGCTCGGAGAAGCTGCCGGTATCGACGATCACGGTGCCGCCGCGCTTCAGGTTCGGAAGTTCGACCTTGAGCGCTGCGGGATTGAGCGCGACCAAGACATCCGGTGCGTCGCCCGACGTCTTGATCAGCCTGGCGCCGAAATTGATCTGGAACGCTGAAACCCCGAACGTGGTGCCAACCGGCGCCCGGATCTCGGCAGGGAAGTCCGGAAAGGTCGCGAGGTCATTGCCGCTCTGCGCCGTCTCGATCGCAAAACGGTTGCCAATCAACTGGATGCCGTCACCGGAGTCGCCCGCAAAGCGGACCACCGCCGATTCCAGCGGCAGCCGCGAGATGGTTGGACGCGGCTGCAGCGAGCCGACAGGAGGGTTGATCTGGTCCAATCGTGCCTCAATCTCTATGGTTGCGCAGCTTGCCGCCTGCCGGCATCAAGGATGGCGACGCACCCCGCGACCGGTTACACGGAAACGCCGAAGCCTGACAACCGCTTTGTTGATGTCGATATTGGCACGCGGTCGGGCTGTGACAATTGCGTTGCGTACGAATGAAGCGGCTGCTGATTTCGCCAGCGATGGCAACCATGGAGGGCCTACCACGTGGGGTTGACGAGCATCGTCGGGCTACCAGAAGAACCGAGTGCGCCTGCGGCACTCAATGACTTGAACGGATTGATCCAGCGGGCGCTCGCGGCTGGTGCCGAGGCGGCTGACGCAGAACTCGTGCATGCGCGCTCGCTCGCCGTCTCGTGCCGGCTGGGGAAACAGGAAACGCTCGAGCGCGCCGAGAGCACCGAGATCGGTTTGCGCGTGTTCCTGGGCCGCCGACAGGCGATCGTCTCGACCTCGGATCTCAGCGCCGATGCGCTCGGAACGCTCGTCGAGCGCGCGCTTGCCGTGGCGGCGTGCGTGCCGGAAGACCCCTTCTGCGGCCTCGCTGCGCCGCACGAGGTTGCGGGTGATGCGGTCGACGTCGACGCTTTCTGCCCGGCCGAGCCTTCCGTCGAGAGCTTGAGCGCCAAGGCGCTCGCCTGTGAGGCGGCCGCCCTCGATGTTGCCGGCGTCACCAATGCGGAAGGAGCCGAGGCGAGCTGGGGGATGGACGTCATTCTGCTGGCAGGCAGCAACGGCATGGCGCGGGCCCACCGAAGGTCTCGTCACGCGCTCAGCGTGTCGGTCCTGGCCGGAGCCGGCACTGCCATGGAGCGGGACTATGACAGCGCGGCGGCGGTTTACGAGGATGATTTGCCGGCCGCTGCAGCCCTCGGGCGAACGGCGGGGGAGCGCGCCGTGCGGCGGCTTCACCCGCGCAAGGCCGCAACCGCCAAGGTACCGGTCGTCTACGAACCGCGCGCGGCGCGCAGCCTTCTGGGTCACTTGGCGATGGCGATTAACGGCAGCGCGGTTGCCCGCGGGACGACCTTCCTCAAGGACCGGCTGGGCGAGCTGATCTTTTCACCCGAGATCACCATCACCGACGATCCATTGCGCCGGCGTGGCCTGCGGTCGCGCCCGTTCGATGCCGAGGGGTTTGCCGCGCGGCCGATGGACCTTGTTGACCGAGGTCGACTGACCGCTTGGCTGCTCGACCTGCGCTCGGCGCGCCAGCTAGGTCTTGCGAGCAACGGCCGCGCGACCCGCGGTCCTTCGAGCCCGCCTTCGCCTTCTGCCAGCAACCTGTACCTTGCAGCCGGTGCGGTCACGCCCAAGGAGTTGATGGCCGATATCCGCGAGGGGCTCTTGGTAAGCGAGCTCATTGGCTTCGGCGTCAATGGCGTGACCGGCGATTACAGCCGCGGCGCGTCCGGCTATTGGATCGTCAATGGTGAGCCCGCTTATCCGGTGAGCGAGGTCACGGTCTCGGGGAATCTCATCGAAATGTTCGCGCGACTCAGTGCGGCCAGCGACCTCACCTTCCGCTACGGCATCGATGCGCCGACGGTGCGCATTGACGGCATGACAGTGGCCGGACGGTAAGGACGGCCTTTACGCTTCCTCGCGCCATTTGATGGAGCAGCCCATGGATGCGGTCTGCTCGGCGGGCCCATGGCCCGTCTCGGCGATCTGCATCATCGCCTCGAACAGCTCGCGCCGCGCATCGGCCACCGGCGCCATGCGGGATGCATCGAGACGGCCGCGGTAGTGCAGCTCCATCTCCCGGTTGAAGCCGAAGAAATCGGGCGTGCAAACGGCGCCATAGGCACGCGCGACAGCTTGCGTCTCGTCGACGAGGTAGGGAAACGAAAAGCCCTGTTCGGTCGCGAACGCGCGCATGTGCTCCGGCGAGTCCTCGGGATAGCGCCGGTAATCGTTGGGCATCACCGCAACCACGCCGATACCGCGCTTCTGCAGCTCAAGGGCATCACGCGCAATCCTGGGCGCGATGGCTTGCACATACGGGCAGTGATTGCAGATGAACATGACGAGCGTACCGCTCGGCCCGCGCAGATCGTGCAGGCGAAACGAATTGCCCCAGCCATCCTTGAGCGTAAACTCCTTCGCCTTCCAGCCGAAAGCGCAGATCGGCGTTGCCATGGTCGCCATGCGTATTTCCTCCCTCCGGTGCGCGGGTCGGCGCCGGCACCGCTCGGAGTGTAGCATGGCGGGCGTCAGATCGCACCGCAGCTGGCGACATGAGAGATTTGAGGAACTCGCGGAGATGCCTGGGACCATCAATTACAAGGCGCAAGCCCTAACCCGCCGGCGCGTACTGCTAACGGGAGTTGGAGCGGCGGCAGCGGGGGGCCTCTTGGCGCTCCGAAAGCCGAGCTGGGCGCAGCTTCTCGCAGATGTCCCTCCAGGTGGCATCCGGTTCGACGTTCTGCGCGGGGACCGTGTCGTCGGGCGGCACGAGGTCGACTTCCGCGTCACCGACCACCGGCTGCAGGTCGAAACCCGGATTGATGTTGTCGTCAGCGTTCTGGCCGTTGTTGTGTTCCGCTATCGCCACCTCGGCATCGAAACCTACGTGGGCGATCAGCTTGTTCGATTCGAAAGCGAGACGGACGACGATGGCGCTCGCTTCCGCGTCCTTGGCGATGCGCGGCCCGACGGTTTCGCGATTTCGACGGCCAAGGGCATGGTGATGGCACCCTCGGATATTCTCGTCGGCAGCTATTGGACGCCGCGGGTTATCGAACGTCGTTTGCTGATCGACCCGAAGCGCGGCAGGGTGAAGGAGCAGGTGGTCGCCGGCCGCGAGCGGATCACGGTTCCGGTGCAGGCGACAACGCGCGCGGCGACGCGCTACCGGGTCAGCGGCATCATCACCGGAAGCGTCACCTACGATGACGACGGTCGCTGGATTGCTGCTTCCCTGGTCAGCAAGGGCTCAGAGATCGTTTACCGCCTGCGCGGCTGACGCCGTTGCGGCGGCAACAGCCTACCGCCGCTCCGCCAGCCGGCGGCGCAACGCATCCCAGCGCCGATGGCACCCGTCAAGGGCTCGTGCTGTCGGCCGCTTCAGGAATGGGATGTCCTGTGCCAACAGCAAGACGCCGAGCGGCAGCATCCAAAACCCAAGCACGGGAAGAAAACCGAGAAAACCGCCCGCAATCAAGGCAACGCCAAGCGGCAGCCGCAGCCAGCGCAAATGCGGCTGGCGCAGCTTTGCGAACGGGGCTGCCACACGCGGGTGCAACCGGTTCTGTAGCCGCTCGAAATGGCGATCGAGGTGGGCGTCGGGATGCTCATCCGCCGGCGTTCGCGGCATCACTGGTCCTGTGCCCTCGGCCACCTCAGCCCTCGTCGCTGCCGTTCACGATTGAGTCGGCGACGGTTTCCACGATCCGCTCGTGATCGGCCGAAATGCCAGGATCAACCCCCATTGCCCGCGCCAAGTGATCGGCCAGCAGGCCAGCGTCCGCCGTGCCGAAGCATTGCCGCTGCGAGGCCGCGATTTCGGCACCGAGATGAGCGGCGGCGACGACGAAGGAGGCGAGAGCGTCCTGCGAGCAAACGACCTCGGGCCGTGTCGACGGGCTGCGCTGCAAGACGTTCTCGACGCGGGCAGGAAACGAGGGATCCATGTCGGCGCCGAGAACCGCGGCTGCCCGCCGCGCAATCATCTCCGGTGTGAATGCGTGCGGGTTCGCATGCCGCTTGTGCACCGTCATTGCCGCCGTCCTTCCGCTGCCTGATCCAACGGCTCAGCTGCCGGTGGTCTTCGGCCGGGCACCGGCGCTTCAGTCTTCCCAAGTTGGCAATCCGAGGCAAGCAAAAGCCGGCTGCGCCTCGAAGGAAACGGGCGAGGGCACGCGCGCGCCATGCCCGATCCCTGTCGAGGCGAAGCGACGCGACCGCCCGTCCCGCCCGAACTCGGCCGAGCGGAAGGGGTGGAAGCGCTGCTCAAAGTGCCGTTGACTTAGACGTCGTGGCCGGAGTCGCGGCTCGTGATCGTCATTTGCTCGGTCGTGGCTTCGACCTTCACCGGCACGACGCCATCGTGGATCATGCCCAGCTGGCGGGCGGCGGCCTTGGACAGGTCGATGATGCGGCCATCGATGTATGGACCGCGGTCGTTGATCTCGACCTGTACCGACTGCCCATTTTCGAGGTTGGTAACCGTCACTTCGCTTCCCAGCGGCAGGTTCCGGTGCGCCGCGGTCAGCTTGTTCTGGTCAAAACGAACGCCACTTGCGGTCTTGCGGCCATGGAAGCGGGGGCCATACCAGGAGGCTTCGCCATGTTCGACAAAAGCGACGTCGTCGCGGTCCGGCCGGGAGCCGATCGCTGCGTCGGTTGTCGCGACAAGCGGGACTGCGAGGGCCATCACGGCGAGGCTCCATCGCAGCGTGTTCAGCACTGGGTTTTTTCCCTTCATTCCCTGATCCAATTCCTTTCGTTGCGTCGCATTCGCAGGAGGATGCGGGATGGCAGGGCAGAATGCAAGCCAAAAGGACAAAAAAAGCCCCACCATCACGGTGGGGCTCTTCCTGAAGTGCGTTTCTCGCGTCTTTTGCGCGCCTGCAGAGCCGCTTGGACGGCCTCCAGTAGCGATGGGAGCGGCTAGTGCACGTCCGACCAGATTTTGCGCTTCAGCGCAAAGAGGAGGGCAGTCAGGACGACTAGGAATATCATCACCTTGACGCCCAACCGCTTCCGCGCCTCCATCTCTGGCTCAGCTGCCCAAGAGAGGAACGTCACCACGTCCTTAGCCATCTGCTCGACCGTTGCCGTGGTGCCATCGGCGTAATCAACCGCGCCCTCGGAGAGGGGTGGTGCCATCGCGACCTGATGCCCGGCAAAATACTCGTTATAGTGCATGCCCTCCATCAGTGCGAACCCGGCCGGTGGCTCCTCCTTGTAGCCCGTCAGCAGCGCGTAGACGTAGTCCGGACCGCCGATCCGCGCCTTGGTCATCAGAGACAGATCTGGCGGGTAGGCGCCGTTGTTAGCGGCCCGCGACGCTGCCTCATTCGGGAATGGCTTGACGAAGCGATCGGCTGCGACTGCCTTGCGGATGAACATCTCACCCTCGTCATTGGGTCCATCCTCGACCTCAAAGTCGGCGGCGATGTCTGTTACCTGCTGCGGTGTGAACCCGATGTCGGTCAAATTGCGGTACGCCAACAGGTGAGCGGCATGGCAGGACGAGCAGATCTGCTTATAGACCTGAAAACCCCGTTGCAGATCCGACCGCTCGAAGGTCCCAAACATCCCCGAGAAGGTCCAGGATTGGGCGGGAAGCTTCGGTGCCTCCGACGCCACGGCGGCCCCGGTTGTAAACAGCAACGTTGCGAACGCTGCCGCCAAGGTTTTCCGTTTCATTCTGCAACCCCATGCGCCGAAATGCCCACGCCCTTGCCGGTGACCGCCGCGCTGATGCTCGACGGGAGCGGCCGCGGCCGTTCGATAAAACTGAGCAGCGGCATGATGACGAGGAAAAAGGCGAAGTAGAAAGCTGTCGCCGCTTGACCGAGCGGCACCCATACTCCTTCAGGCGGATGGCCGCCGACGACACCAAGCAAAATGCAGTCGGCGACGAACAGCCAGAACACCTGCTTGTAAATCGGCCGGAAGCGGGCGCTGCGCACCGGCGAGCGATCAAGCCACGGCACGAACAAAAGAACTAACACCGCGGCAAACATTGCGATCACGCCCAGGAGCTTCGCTGGAATGAACAGTATATCGAACGTAATCGCCCGCAAGATCGCATAGAACGGCAGAAAATACCATTCCGGTACGATATGCGGCGGAGTTTGCATCGGGTTTGCCTTGATGTAGTTATCCGGCTCCCCGAAGAAGTTCGGTGCGAAGAACACGAACGCCAGATAGAAAATCAAGAACGCGCCCAGGCCGAACATGTCCTTGACCGTGTAGTACGGTGTGAAAGGGATGGTGTCCTGTGGGCCCTTGACGTCAATGCCAAGCGGATTGTTTGACTTGCCGGTGTGTAATGCCACCAAATGCAAGAAAACCAGAGCAAACAAGAGGAAGGGCAGGAGGTAGTGAAGCGCGAAGAACCGATTGAGCGTCGGATTGTCGACCGCGAAGCCGCCCCACAGCCAAGTCACAATGGCATCACCCACGAGGGGGATAGCTGAGAAGAGGTTCGTAATGACCTTGGCGCCCCAGTAGCTCATTTGCCCCCATGGCAACACGTAGCCCATGAACGCGGTCGCCATCATTGCCAACAGAATGATCACGCCGATCTGCCACAAGAGTTCCCGCGGGGCCTTGTAGGAACCGTAATACAGGCCGCGAAACATGTGGATGTAGACAACGATGAAGAACATCGAGGCGCCGTTCATGTGTAGATAGCGCAATAGCCAACCGTAGTTGACGTCACGCATAATGCGCTCGACACTCTCGAACGCGTGCTGGGTGTGTGGCGTGTAATGCATCGCCAGCACGACGCCGGTCGCGATCATGATTACCAGGACGATCCCGGCGAGCGACCCGAAGTTCCACCAGTAGTTGAGGTTTCGTGGGGTCGGATAGTCGACAAGATCGTGCTGCATCATCGTAAAGATCGGCAATCGCTTGTCGACCCATGCGACAATGGGATTCTTCCAGGTTTTGGCGTCCATGACAGAAAACTCTCAGCCGATTTCGATACGATTGTCGTCGAGGAACCGGTATGGCGGAACCGCAAGATTGGCGGGCGCCGGTCCTTTGCGGATGCGCCCCGAGGAATCGTAGTGCGATCCGTGGCACGGGCAGAACCAGCCGCCGTAGTCGCCCTTGGCATCGGTCGGCCGCTGGCCGAGAGGAATACACCCGAGATGCGTGCAGACCCCGACAACGACGAGCCATTCCGGTTTTTCGGTGCGGGCGCTGTCCGGCTGAGGATCGGGAAGCTGGTCGACGTTGACGTCGCGCGCCGCTGTGATCTCGGCCGCAGTCCGGTGGCGAATGAACACCGGTTTGCCTTGCCAAATGACTGTGATCGCTTGCCCTACCGCAATCGGCGACAAGTCAACCCCGGTGATCGCGACCGCGAGCGTATCGCGCGCTGGGTTGAGACTATCAATGAATGGCCACGCGGCAAATGCGGTGCCAATCGCGGCAACGGTGCTGGTCGCGATCAGAAGAAAATCGCGCCGTGTCTCCTCGTCATCCGCGGCATGAGGAGAAGCCAGTGTGGAGTCTGCCATGGAAACCCTCTTCCGTGTTTCTTGTCCAGGGGTGCTGGCACCCCCTCGCAGCTTTGTTGCGCAGGAAAGAAGGCAAGAGGGCGCTTGGTTCTTGAGCTCGCGCCTGCCCACCCCTTTCGCAACCCGCCGGCCATCCCGGTGATGGCCAAGCGCTGTTTATCCCGCAACCCATTTCCGGAACACAATCCGGCGCCCCGCCGGCGCACAACCGCCGAATATCCGACCCTCCCATATAAGCCAAAGCCGCAAAGGTGAAAAGGCCTATGCTGCAGCGCGGGAAAAACTCCTCTGCTTGAGCAGCTAGGCGACTCTCTCGCCCGCAGCGATATCCCGGTGCTAAGTATGCGCATTGCCCTCTACCAGCCCGATATCCCGCAGAATGCCGGCACGATCATTCGCACCGCAGTCTGTTTCGGCCTTGCTGTCGATCTGATCGAGCCCTGTGGTTTCGTGCTTTCGGACCGGCACTTCCGCCGCGCCGGTCTTGACTACCTCGCGGCTGCAACGATCGAACGCCATCCCAACTGGGCCGCGTTTCGCGCCTTTCACAAGGCTCCGGCACGGCTCGTGCTTCTGACGACGAGCGCCGAATGCGTCTACACGGAGTTCGCCTATCGTGATACCGATATCCTGCTCGCGGGGCGGGAAAGCGGCGGTGTGCCGGCTGACGTACACGCAGAAGTAGAGGCGCGCGTTCGAATCCCGCTGAAGCCTGGGGCTCGTGCGTTGAACGTCGCGGTTGCCGTCGCAATGGTCGTGGGCGAAGCTCTGCGCCAGACCGGCGGCGCTTCCGCTGGCGGCAATGGACCGACCCCACTATAGTGCCGCCGCGCGGAGCGGGCGAACAGCGAGCTGATGAGGAGTGTTTCGAGATGGGCTCAGCGCCCGAGCCAATACTGGTGCCGGTCCTGACGGCCAAGATCCATCGGGCAACGGTGACTGCGGCCGACATGCATTATGAAGGCAGCATTACCATCGATCGCGCCCTGATGGCGCGGGCGGATCTTGTCGCGTTTCAGCAGGTCCAAATCTACAACATCACCAACGGCGCGCGCTTCGAAACCTACGTGATCGAAGGCGAGGCAGAGACCGGCACCATCCAAATAAATGGTGCCGCCGCACATCTGGCGCGGCCGGGCGATCTGATCATCATCGCCGCTTACGCGATGGTGCCACGAACGCTGGCGGCCGGCTGGCAGCCTCGCATCGTTCTCGTTGATGCCGACAACCGGCCGGTCGCAGCGGCGGCAACGACGCCTGCCCTATGAAGTGGCGGTCGCGCGCTGGGTGGCATGAAGGTGCTGGTGCCAGCGCCACGCCGTTTCGATAACGGCTTCAAGTGATGACGAGTGTCGAAACGCAAGGCCCAGGACTTCGACCGAGCGGCCTGGTGCGGCAACGAGCGCAGGCGGATCGCCGGGCCGGCGCGGACCGTACGACAACGGCACCTTGCGTCCGGTTACGGCCTCCGCGCATGCGACAACCTCGCGCACGGAATAGCCGCGGCCCGTGCCGAGGTTGAGCTTAAGAGAGCCTTTGCCAGCAATAAGATGCTTCAGTGCCGCGACGTGGGCGTCGGCCAAGTCGGCGACGTGGATATAGTCGCGCACGGCGCTGCCATCAGGCGTCGGATAATCGGTGCCGAAGATCTTGAGTGGGGGCCGGGTGCCGAGGATCGCATCAAGCACCAGCGGAATCAGGTGCGTCTCGACTACGCGGCACTCGCCGATCTCGGTTTCAGGATCAGCACCTGCGGCATTGAAGTAGCGCAGGCACGCGTGCGGAAGACCGTACGCCATTTCGTAATCGGCCAGCACCCGCTCGATCATCAGCTTGCTGGCTCCGTACGGGTTGACCGGGTGCTGCGGCGTCGTCTCCGGGATCGGCACCTCCGCCGGCTCGCCGTAGGTCGCGCAGGTGCTGGAAAAGACGAACGCGCGCGCACTGTGGGCGACGGCGGCGTCGGCGACGTTGAGGGCGCCGACCGTGTTATTCCGGTAGTAGAGTGCTGGCGCCTGCATCGATTCGCCGACCAGCGCCAGTGCGGCGAAGTGCATGACGGCGACCGGGCGGTACTGCTGGAAGACCTCCTGCAGGCGCTCAGGATCAAGGATGTCGCCGAGCTCAAGCGGTCCCCAGCGCACCGCCCAGCGGTTGCCGGTGGAAAGATTGTCGTAAGTCACGGGAAGGTAGCCGGCCTGGGCGAGAGCCTTGCAGGCATGGCTGCCGACGTAGCCCGCGCCCCCGGTGACGAGGACGCGCTGCGGAGCAGAGGTGGTCATGATCCGATACCCCGATTTCCGATAGGCGGTGCGCAAAGGCAGCACCGTCCCTGAGGACGGCCAGCCTTCTTTCCTGCGGAACGATCTTCAGTCTACGCTTAAGCTGCGCTCGATCGTGCTGGCGTTGGCGCCGCCGCCGCGGTGACGGGTGCCTGCCGGTTCGTTTCGGCAATTGCCGCGCTGATTTGCCCCGACCGCACAACCGAGCGGAAATACTCGATCGTTCGTGCCAGGCCCTGCTTGAGCGGAATGGTCGGCTGCCAGCCGAGCAGTTCGCGCGCGCGGGTGATATCTGGGCAACGCTGCAGGGGGTCGTCCGCCGGTAGCGGCCGGAATTCCATCCCTGCGGTCGAGCCGGTCATCTCGATGACCATTTCTGCCAACTGACGGATCGAGAACTCGCCCGGATTGCCGATGTTGACCGGCCGATAGATATCGCCCTCGGTGTTCATCAACCGCAACAGGCCTTCCACCAGGTCATCGACGAAGCAGAAAGAGCGCGTCTGGCTGCCGTCGCCGTACAGCGTGAGCTTCTGGCCGGTCAACGCCTGGATGATGAAGTTCGAAACAACCCTGCCATCGTGCGGATGCATGCGCGGCCCGTAGGTGTTGAAGATGCGGACGACGCGGATATCGAGCTGGTGCATGCGGTGGTAATCGAAAAAGAGCGTCTCGGCGCAGCGCTTGCCCTCGTCGTAGCAGGCACGAATGCCGATCGGGTTGACCGCGCCGCGGTATTCCTCCGGCTGCGGGTGGATCTGCGGATCGCCGTAAACCTCGCTCGTTGAGGCCTGGAGAATGCGGGCCCGGGTTCGCTTGGCGAGGCCCAGCATGTTGATGGCACCGTGAACGCTGGTCTTGGTCGTCTGTACCGGGTCAGCCTGATAGTGAACAGGGGACGCTGGGCATGCGAGGTTGTAGATCTGATCAACCTCGACATAGAGAGGGAACGTCACGTCATGGCGCAGGACCTCGAAGAACGGCCTGCCGATCATATGCGCGATGTTATCCTTGTTGCCGGTAAGGAAGTTATCGACGCAAATGACGTCGCAGCCCATGTCGAGCAGCCGTTCACAGAGGTGCGAGCCGACGAATCCGGCGCCGCCGGTCACCAAAACGCGCTTGCGCAAGAACATGATCAACTTCTCCTGATCGATCGGCTGGGGGAACCTACACGAAGGGCGAGCGAGACGAAACCCTGGGGACCCCCCCTATTTGGAGAGGGCCGGAATTAAGCACAATTTATACTAGTTGTGATCCGTAAACATTCGGCTAAAGATAGTGACTTCGCGATCAAGACGGCAGTGGCCCGGGAGCTTCTATGCCCGCGCATCACGCTGTGGGCCGCCAGATTCCGGAACTGCCGCAGCACTACGGCGCTGAGTCAGGGTGGGGTGTGGGACTTGGGTGGGCGGCCGCGACCTGGAGCTGGGTTCGGACCAGTGTGGCGAAGACACCGTCTGCCGCCAGCAGCTCGGCCGGGCTGCCGCGCTCGATGATGCGCCCGTCCCCGAAAACGAGGACAAGGTCGGCATCGCGGATCGTGGACAGCCGATGCGCGATGACGAAGGTGGTTCGCCCCTGCATCAGCTGTTTCAACGCCCGCTGCACGCGCGCCTCGGTCGCCGCATCAAGGGCGCTCGTCGCTTCGTCGAGGATCAGGATCGGCGGATCCTTCAAGAGCGCGCGGGCAATCGCGATCCGCTGGCGTTCGCCGCCTGAGAGCGTGGTGCCCCGCTCGCCGACCAGCGTATCGTAGCCGCGCGGCTGGTTCTGGATGAAGTCGTGCGCCTCTGCAAGCGAGGCCGCCCGCACAAGGTCTTCATCGGTTGCGTCGGCCCGGCCGACGCGAAGGTTGTCGGCGATCGAGCGGTAGAACATCGTCGATTCCTGAAACACGACACCGATGTTGCGGCGGAGCGAATCAAGCGTGAGCTCGCGGATGTCGATGCCGTCGATGCAGATCCTGCCCGCGCTCGGATCGGCAAGGCGGTGCAGCAACGCCATTGCCGTGCTCTTGCCGGCGCCCGTACTGCCGACAAGGGCGACCGTGGTGCCGGGCGGAACGCTGAAAGACAAGGACGAGACGGCGGGCGTGACGCCGTCATAGGAGAAACTCACGTCCTCGAAACTGACCGCCCCTGCAACCCGGTCAATCGAGATCGCGCCAGGCTTCTCGGTCACGGTGGGCCGCGTATCGAGGACGGCGAAGAACTGGCCGAGGCCGTGCATCTGAAAGAACAGCCGGCTGGCAAAACCCATCGCCTGCTCAAGACGGCCGATCAGCATGGTGGCAAAGCCCATGAAGCTGACGATCTCGCCGACCGACGCAAGGCCGCGCAGGTTCAGCCACGTACCGAGCACGAAAATAGTGATCACCGTGATGGTTGAGGCGGACCGGGTCAACACGCTCACCAGCGCCCACATGTTGAGGACTGGATACTGGGCGGCCAGCACGCGGCGGATGACGAATCCGAGCGTGCGCGCCTCTGCCGACAGTCGGGCGTAGGAGTGGATCAGCGGGATGTTGCCAAGCGCGTCGCCGGCCCTGAGCGCCAGTTTCGAATGGTATTCCTCGACCAGGCCCTGGGCGTGCTCGGTCTTGCGGATCACGAAAGTTGTGAGGATGGCAAAGACGACGATCAGGACGACCAACAGCAGGGCGAGACGCCAGTTGAGGAAAAACGACAATGGCAGCAGGACGACAAGCGCCACGAACGTTGCAAGATGCTCGCGGAAGAAGGACAGCCAGACACCGAACAGATTGTCGACGCCGGTCAGCATTATCTTCAGCAGGCGGCCGGAATGCGAATCGGCGTGGTAGGCGGGCGAAAGCGTCAGGACATGGCCGAAGAACGTCGCCATCGCCGCCAGCCGGCGTCGATGCGCCAGCCGGTCGGCATGGAGTGCCACCAGCATGCTGGCCACGATGCCGCTCAACCCCACAACGCTCCATACGGCGAGCAGCCGCATGCTGGCAGACCAGGTCTCGCCTGGCTGCGCACGGTCACTATTGACGAGAACGTCGATGATGCGGCCAAAGAGGAACGGTTCGACGTAATAAAGGACGGCGACTGCAACGTTGGCCACGACAAGGGTGATGGCGAGCCGACGCTCCGGCGCGAGCAAGCCGAGCACCCGACTGTAGACGCGAAAGAATTCCATCGGCTTCTCTGGCGGTTGGTGGCAAGCGGACGAGCTGCTTCTGCGATTGAGCGTCCTTGACGAGAGGCATGGTTTACGGGAGCGGCGAACGAAAGAACAGAGCCTGATCCCAGCTTCCGCTACAAGCGCAGGCGCGACGCCCGCGGCTGGCTGAGTGAAGCGCGTTGACAGCGGCGCGGTGTTGCCTTTGGCTTCAGAGAGGCAAACGTCCCGGCGATGGCGACTCCCATGGCATATCAATCCTTGCGCGTTTTTATCGAACACCTCGAACGGAACGGCCGCCTCAAGCGAGTCCGCGAGCCGGTCTCCCCGGTCCTGGAGATTACCGAGATTCAAACCCGCTTGTTGGCCGAGCAGGGACCCGCGGTTCTGTTCGAGAACGTGGTCCGGCCCGACGGCGCGGCATACACGATGCCGGTGCTCGCTAACCTGTTCGGCACCGCGGAGCGTGTGGCCTGGGGTATGAACCGCGCGCCCAACCAACTGCGCGAAGTTGGGGAGATGCTGGCGTTCCTGCGCCAGCCGGAACCGCCCGGCGGCTGGCGCGAGGCGCTCGACATGCTGCCGCTCCTGAAAACCGTGATGGCGATGCACCCGCGCAGCGTCAGCCGGGCGCCGTGCCAGGAGGTGGTGATCGAGGGCGATGACATTGATCTCACCCGGCTGCCGATCCAGACCTGCTGGCCGGGTGAACCGGCGCCTCTGATCACTTGGCCGCTGGTCGTGACCCAAGGGCCTACGGCTGGTGCGCGCGGCGGCGACAAGCGCGACGCGTTCAACCTCGGCATCTACCGGATGCAGCTGATTGATCAGCGGACGACGCTAATGCGCTGGCTCAAGCATCGCGGCGGCGCCCAGCATCACGCCCGCTGGAAGGGGGTGCGCTCGGACCCGCTGCCGGCGGCCGCCGTAATCGGGGCCGACCCCGGAACCATCCTCGCTGCGGTGACGCCGGTGCCTGACACGCTCTCGGAATACCAGTTCGCCGGCCTATTGCGCGGGGCGAAAGTGGAACTGGTGGACTGCAAGACGGTGCCGATCAAGGTGCCCGCGGAGGCCGAGATTGTCCTTGAAGGGCACGTGTCTCTGGACGAGGAAGGCGACGAAGGGCCCTACGGTGACCACACCGGCTACTATAATGCGGTGGAGCGCTTCCCCGTTTTTCACTTGAGCGCGATCACCATGCGCCGCGAGCCGATTTATCTGTCGACCTTCACAGGCCGGCCGCCGGATGAGCCTTCGGTCCTCGGCGAAGCGCTCAATGATGTCTTTGTGCCGCTCTTGCAGCAGCAGTTTCCGGAGATCGTCGATTTCTGGCTGCCGCCCGAGGCGTGTTCGTACCGGATTGCCGTCGTCTCGATGCGCAAAGCCTACCCGGGCCACGCCAAGCGGGTGATGATGGCGGTCTGGTCCTTCCTCAGGCAGTTCATGTACACGAAGTTTGTCATCGTCGTTGACGCCGATATCAACGTTCGCCAGTGGACCGACGTCGTGTGGGCGGTTTCGACCAACGTCGACCCGGCACGCGACGTAACCATGGTTGAGCGGACTCCCATCGACTATCTCGATTTCGCCTCGCCCGTCTCGGGGTTGGGCAGCAAGATGGGGATCGACGCCACCGCGAAGGCATTTCCCGAGACGGATCGCGCGTGGGGGCGCAAACTCAAGATGAGTGAAGAGGTCGTTGAACTCGTCACGCGGAAATGGTCCCGCTACGGGTTGCCCGGCAGCGGCCGGCCGATTTGGCCGCTGAACGAATGACGGGAGCGCGCGGGTCTCGCTCCCGTTCGGCCCGCATGCTAAGGCAGGCACAGGCCGCTCGGCCGTGACTGCCGATGAGGAGGCGAAGCTTTGCCTGATGAAGTGCTAGACCAACCCTCTGCCGCTCGCGCGGTCGCCGCGAATGCGCGCGCTTGGCCTTTCGTCGAAGCGCGCAAGCTTCTCGACCGGTTCGCTGACCAGCCGCCGGCGAAGGGTTACGTCCTGTTCGAGACCGGATATGGCCCGTCGGGGCTGCCGCATATCGGTACGTTCGGGGAGGTTGTGCGCACGTCGATGGTTCGCTACGCATTCGCGCAACTCTCCGACCTACCGACGCGGCTCCTGGCCTTTTCTGATGACATGGATGCGCTGCGCAGTGTGCCCGGCAACGTGCCGAACCAAGGGATGCTCGCGGAGTACTTGGGTCGGCCGCTGACGGCGGTGCCGGACCCCTTCGGCACCCACCCCAGCTTCGGTGAGCATAACAATGCCCGCTTACGTGCATTCCTCGATCGCTTCGGCTTCGAGTACGAGTTCGCGAGCGCAACCGACTATTACCGGAGCGGCCGCTTCGATGCAGCCCTGCGCGTTGTTCTCAATCACTATGAAGCTGTCGCCAACATCGTCTTGCCGACGCTCGGCTCCGACCGCCAAGCAACCTATAGCCCGTTTCTTCCCGTATGCGCCAAGACCGGCCGCGTGCTGCAGGTGCCGTTGCGGCGGTGGGATGCCGAGGCGGGAACGATCGTTTATATCGATGATGACGGGGAGGAGATCGAAACGCCGGTCACGGGTGGCCGATGCAAGCTCCAGTGGAAGGTCGACTGGGCGATGCGCTGGGCTGCGCTTGGCGTCGATTACGAGATGGCGGGCAAAGACCTGATCGATTCGGTTCGGCTTTCGTCGCAGATCTGCCGCATCATAGGCGGGTTGCCGCCGGCCGGCTTCAATTACGAGCTGTTCCTTGATGAGCGCGGCGAGAAGATCTCAAAGTCGCGCGGCAACGGCCTTTCCGTTGATGACTGGTTGCGCTATGGGCCTGAAGAAAGCCTGACCCTGTTCATGTTTCAAAAGCCGCGCAGTGCCAAGCGGCTTTACTTCGATGTCATCCCGAAGAACGTCGATGACTACATCGAGGGCTTGACGCGGTTTCCGGGCCAGGAACTCACCGCCCAACTCGAGAATCCCGTCTGGCACATCCATCGCGGCCAGCCGCCGCGGCAGGAAAGCCGCCTCAGCTACTCGATCCTCCTCAATCTGGTGACGGTCTGCCATACCGAAGATAAGGCCGTCCTGTGGCGGTATATCTCGAGCTATGACCCGGCGACGACGCCCGAGACGGCGCCTCTATGGGATCGCTTGCTCGACTTTGCGCTGGCCTATTACCGTGATTTCGTCAAGCCACGCCTCAAGTACCGGGCGGCGAGCGCGGCGGAGAAGGAGGCGCTCGTAGATCTCAGCGCCAGTCTGCGTGCGTTGCCGGCGCTGGCAGATGCCGAGGCGATTCAGAGTGCCGTCTACGAGGTCGGCAAACGGCACGCGGCTTTTCCTGATCTGCGCGCATGGTTCCGCAGCCTCTATCAGATCCTGTTGGGCCAGGACGACGGGCCGCGGATGGGCACCTTCATCGCCCTTTACGGACGCGACGAAGCGGGGACGCTCATTGACCGGGCGATTGCCGGCGAAGACCTGGCCGCCGGCGGCTGACGCGCCCGCGCGCCGCGGATTAGTCCGCCGGTACGCGCGATCGTGGCTGGGTTACTGGCTGGCCCAAAGGATACGCGCAACCCAATCGACCTCGTCGTCCGAAAATACAAGGTCCGGGTGCTCTGGGTTGAGTGACTTTAGCTCAAGCTTGTGCGCAGTCTGCCGTTTCAGCATCTTCGCCATCACCTCGCCGGCCTTGGTCTTGACGACGACGCGGTCGCCGCGGCGGACATTCGCCTGCGGACACACGATGACGATGTCACCGTCGCGGTAAACGGGCTCCATACTGTCGCCGCTGATCTCAAGCGCATACGCGTGCGGGTCGCCGATCTCGGGGAAGTTGACATCTTCCCAGGCCCCGCCGACGGGGTAGCCAGCATCATCGAAATATCCCTTAGCGCCGGCCTGCGCCATGCCGATCAGCGGAATATTCTGTAAGCCGCCTGAGGCTTTGCCGCCGCTCGCATAGTTGGTGAACTCGCCCAGTGTCGCTCCGGTCGCTTCCAGAATTTTGGCGATGCTCTCCGTGCTCGGCCAGCGCGGCCGGCCGTCGCGGGTCATCCGTTTGCTTTTGTTGAACGTGGTCGGATCCAGGCGCGCCCGCTTGGCCAAGCCAGAGGCGGAAAGACCGCGCCGAGCGGCAAGCGTGTCGATGGCCTGCCATATGTCTGCGTGCTTCACCATGGGAACATTATCAGCCATTCGAGGGCAAAATGCACTAGGAACGAATTCAAAACAGGCTTGCAAACAGGAGTATCATCCTATATAGCCATCGATAACGACAAGCCACTGGAAGGACCGCTCGGGCTGTGACCACCACACGTTTCGTTCCCAGATCGTTCTGCGGGGACTCCTCGGCACAGCCCTTTGCGACGGCCGAGGAGGCATGGTTCTGGTTCGCCCGCTGCCAGGTCGTCCGCCGGCAGGGCGCGCGTTTTGCCCCAGTTCCGGGCGCTTCTGTGCGCCCGTGCGACCCCGACGATATTTATCGTGCAGCCGTTAGTTTGCAGCGCAAAGGACTTCTTCGCCGTCGGCACCTCGCCGTTCTGGGACACTTCGGCGTGTCCGGGCGTCCGCCTGATCCCCGCTGTCCCGAGGAGGAAGAACCTGCCCGGCTGTGGGAGCAGGCGATCGACCGGCTGACCACCGTCTTGCAGGAGAAAGGAATAGTAGCCTGATGGCGACGCGCATCCCGCTCGCTGCGGGCACCCCTGCCGACCTCACCGAAGATGCGTTTGTTGCTCTTGTCGTCTTTACAGGCATGACGGGTATTCGCTGGCTCAAGGCGCTGCGTGCCGGTTTCCGCCACTGCTTCGTGGTGGTGTTCCAGGGCGACACCGCCATCGTCTGTGACCCGCTTTCCAACCAGATGCTCCTTGGCAGTGTACGGCCGGCAACCCCGGCCGTTGTGGCCGACTGGTACTGCGAGCGCGGATTTACCGTGGTTGCGACCGAGATTCGCGAAGCGCCGCGGCGAGGGGCCAGGCTTCGGCCGCTGACCTGCGTCGAGATTGTCAAGCGCGTGCTCGGCATCAGGGCGCCCTTTGTCCTGACACCCTGGCAACTCTACCGCCACCTCCTGGCGCTCGCGCCGAAGCGCACGCAAGAGACGCTTGACACGAGGTCCGTCTATGAATATAGTCCTAGATACGACGGGCCGAAGTGTGTCCAAGCGTCGTCGCTGCTCCTGGCGCACGGCGATGACCGTGATCTTTCCTAGGATGAAGCGCCTGTCAAGTGGGTATTGCGTGTGTCCCTACCGTTCGCCGTTGCCCTTAACGGCGCCGCCAAGTCAACCGTGCGCGGAGTCAGCATGACGATGTCGGGTCTTAACCCTCAGGACGTAATCCGCCGCTATCAGCGCGCCCGAGAGCGGCGCTCCGGCTGGGAGAGCTTGTGGCAGGAATGCTACGATTACGCCCTGCCCAGCCGTGACACCGCAGTGCGTGCGTCGGTGCAGGGGGTTCGGCGGACGGATCGTCTGTTCGACGGCACCGCGCCCGATGCAGTGGATCAACTCGCTGCCAGCCTGATGGCGCAGTTGACGCCGCCATGGGCGCGCTGGTTCGGCTTTGCCTCCGGCCCCGACATCGAGGCCGGCGAGCGCTGGGCGGTGGGTCCGGAGCTCGAGCGGGCGACGACGATCATTCAGTCGCATTTCGACCGCTCCAACTTCGCCGTCGAAATGCACCAGTGCTACCTCGATCTGGTGACGGCCGGCAGCGCATCTCTCTTGTTTGAAGAGGCAGCGCCCGGCGAAACGTCCGCGTTTCGCTTTACGGCCGTTCCTCTCTCGCAGGTGCTGCTCGAAGAGGGACCCTCGGGCCGACTCGACACCACGTTCCGCCGCACCGAGCTTACCGTTGCTCAACTGTTGGCGCGCTTTCCCCAAGCGGCATCCCATCCCGGGCTCGTCACCACGATGGACAACGAGCCGGACACACGCGTGGGCGTGATCGAAGCCGTCCTGCCTGAAGCCGGAACCTACCGTTACATGGCGATTGCCGAGCTCGATGCGCTGCGGCAGCAGGCCCCGGCCGTCCTCGCCGAAGGGACCTTCGCCGCGTCGCCGTTCATCAATTTCCGCTGGCTCAAGGCACCGGGCGAGACGTATGGCCGCTCCCCGGTGATGAAGGCCCTGCCGGACATCAAAACCGCCAACAAGGTTGTCGAACTCGTTCTAAAGAATGCCTCGATCGCGGTCACCGGGATCTGGCAGGCGGACGATGATGGCGTCATCAACCCGGCGACGATCAAGCTGGTGCCGGGAACGATCATTCCGAAGGCGGTCGGTTCGGCCGGCCTGACGCCGCTGCAGACGCCGGGCCGGTTCGATGTTTCCGAGATCGTTCTCGACCAGCTGCGCTCGCGTATCCGCAAGGCCCTGTTCGTCGATTTCCTGGGCCAGGTCAACAGCCCGCGGATGACGGCAACGGAAGTTCTGGAGCGCGCTGCGGAAATGGCGCGGGTGCTGGGCGCGACCTATGGCCGGCTGCAGAGCGAGTTGTTGTCGCCGCTGATTACCCGTGCCCAGGCCATCCTCGGCCGCCGTGGCGAGATCCCCGATTTCCCGCTCGATGGTCGCACGGTCGCCCTCGAATACCGCTCGCCGCAGGCCCGCTATCAGGCGCAGCAGAGCATCCAGAACACGCTCCTATGGCTCGATGTCGTGAGCAAACTCGGCCCAGCGGCGATCGCCTCGGTGGACCAAGTCGCCGCCGCGCGCTGGCTCGGACGAGCGCTCGGCGTCCCGGAGGAACTGAGCCATCCGCCGGCGGCCGTTGACGAGGGTGCCGCCTTGCTGGCGGCTTCAGGGTTGCCGGAAGCCATCATGAAGGCGGTCCAATGAACCCACCAAGTCAGGGATGGGACTGGTTCGATACGGATCGGTCCAGCGTCGAGGCACAGCCAAGCAACGAGGCCGGTGAGGCGGAATTGGCAACCGTCTTCGCGCGCTGCTTCGTTTCTGCCGACGGGCGACAAGTTCTTGGCCACCTCCGCCGTCTCACCATCGAGAAGGCGCTCGGCCCGCAGGCCTCGGAAGCGCTCATGCGCTACGCCGAAGGTCAGCGCCAGCTGGTTCTTTACGTCGAGGCCCTCGTCGCCAAAGGCGCGGGCGGCCCACACAATCGCAAGAGGGAAACGTGACCGACGATCTGTCAGCCAAAGAAACCGAGACTGTCGACAACCTCCTGAGCGCGACGGCGGATGCCTCTGCTGCAGGTTCGCTCGCCAGCGACGACAACGAGACATCGGCGCAGACTGCGGGCACCGAGCGGCCTGTCGGCATTCCAGAAAAGTTCTGGGACGACGAGAAGGGCGAACTGCGAACCGACGCGCTCGTCAAGTCCTACGTCGAGCTCGAACGCAAGCTGGGCGGCCTTTCGGCCCGAGAGCTGCCGGCGCGGCCCGAGGACTACAACATCAAGATCCAGACCGAACTTCTGGAGAGCGATGCGGACCTTAACCGCCGCCTGCACGCAGCTGGCTTCTCGCAGGAGCAGGCACAACTCGTTTACGACCTGGCCTCGGAACGGCTGATGCCGATGGTGACCGAAATCGCGACTCTGTTTGAAACGGAAGGCCAAGTCACGCGTCTCGTCAAACACTTCGGTGGCGAACAGCGGTGGCGGGAAACGGCGCGCCAGCTCGATGCGTGGGGGCGTGCGAACCTGCCTCAGCGCGTATTTGATGCGCTGTCGACGACCTACGAGGGCGTGCTCGCCATGGAGCGCCTGATGAGCAACGGCGAGCCCGGGCTGGTGCGCGAAGGCGAGGCCGGTGCGAGCGTAGCGACCGAGGCTGACTTGAAGACGCTGATGCGCGATCCGCGCTACTGGCGCGATCAGGATCCGGCCATCGTGAACAAGGTGCGCGCAGGATTCCGCAAGCTTTACCAGGATTAGGCGGTTGAGCGCGATCCCAATGCTGGGGCGCGCTCTCCCGCAATTGCCGAAGGCGAAAGGGCCTCCAGCCGGGCGGTCCGACAAATCGTTCTCGTCCCTGAGATAAGCCGACCGGACAACCCGGATCGATCCGATACCGGGCCCGGTTCTGGCGCAAGCGCATGTGCCGGCGGCACCACCATAACCGGCAAGCGCTGCTTCGTTCGCAAGACAGGTCAATTACGAACCAGGAGATTCTTGCATGTCGACTTCTGTCGATCAGGCTTTCATCAAGAATTTCGAAGCCGAAGTGCACATCCAGTACCAGCAGATGGGCTCGAAGCTTCGCAACACCGTTCGTGTCAAGGACGCGGTCATTGGCGCGACCACAACCTTCCAGAAAGTGGGTAAGGGCGTCGCCGCGACGAAAGCGCGTCACGGCAAGGTGCCGGTCATGAACGTCGATCATCAGCCGGTCGAGTGCGTGCTTTACGACTACTACGCTGGCGACTGGGTCGATCGCCTCGATGAACTGAAGACCAACATCAACGAGCAGCAGGTCGTTGCTCGTGCCGGTGCCTATGCGCTCGGCCGGAAGACCGATGAACTCATCATCAAGCAGCTGGCGACGGTGACGGCAACGGTCGGCGGCACGACCGACGGCCTGACGAAAGAGAAGATTCTGGCCGCCTTCGAGACGCTGGGCGGGGCCGATGTTCCGGACGACGGACAGCGCTTCGCGATCGTCGGTTGGAAGCAGTGGAGTGACCTCCTCAACGTCGAGGAGTTCGCAAATGCCGACTATGTCGGCGGTGACGATCTGCCGTGGAAAGGGACCCAAGCCAAGCGCTGGCTGGGCACTCTCTGGCTCCCGCACTCCGGGCTGCCGGTGAGCGCCGGCATCCGCCGGTGCTTCTGGTACCACAAGACCGCGGTCGGTCATGCCGTCGGCTCCGATGTGAAGACCGATATCACCTGGCACGGTGACCGCGCCGCCCACTTCGTCAACAACATGATGAGCCAGGGCGCGTGCCTGATCGATGGCAGCGGCGTCGTCGCCTTCTCCTGCAACGAAAACTGACGGAGTGCCCCAAAATGGCTTATGATCCCAAGCGCTTGAGCGTGCTGGCCTACGCCAACGGCTTCACGCTGTGGCACTACCTTACCAACGATACCGCGACGGCAGTTGGCACCGCCGGCTACTTCAACACCGCAACCGACATGCTGCGGAGCGGCGACATGATCCTTGCAAACGTCGACAATGCGGCGAGCAAGGGGGCCGGCGTTTTTGTCGTCAAGACCAATACCGGCAGCGTGGTCGATGTCGCCAACCTGACCGCCTTCGGGACCGTCAACGACGCTTAAACGAATGACGTCGGCTCGCGAGCCGGCGAGCGCGTCGCACCGGCGGCCGTTCCTCGATCGCAGCTCGGATCGGGGAGCGGCTCCGGTGAACGCCGCCCCGCCATTCCATCCGTTTTCCGGTGAAGGGATTTCACCATGGGTATGACACCCCTGGACTTGTGTTCGCGGGCGCTGCTGAAGATCGGCGCTGGGACGATCACGTCTTTCGACGAGGGGACCTTGGAGGCGGAGGTCGCAGCGAACCTCTATCCGGCTGCCCGCGACGCACTGCTCTCATCCCATCCGTGGAACTTTGCGATCGCTCAAGCCGACCTGCTGCGGCTTGTGAAGCGGCCCACGGCCGATTTCGAATACGCGTTTCAGTTGCCGCCCGATTGCCTGCGCGTGCTTTCGGCGGGCACTGGCGGCCGGGGATCCGGCCTGCGCTACCGGATCTATGCGCGCCAGGTTCACTGCGATGCCGACGAGGTGACGCTCACCTACATCTGTCGGCCGCGCGAAGACGACTTCCCGCCCTTCTTCACGATGGCGCTGCTGGCGCATTTGGCGGCGGAATTCTGCATTCCGCTCACCGACTCGACCGCGCGCTGGGAAGGCATGCGCAACCTTGCCGAAGCGGAATTCCGCCGCGCCAAGCTGATCGATGCGCAGGAGGACACGGCGCCCCAGATCACCGATTTCACCCTCATCTCGGAACGCTACTGATGCCGCGCCTTCGTGTGCAAAAGACGAGCTTCGCCGCGGGCGAGATTTCGCCTGCGCTGCTCGGTCGGCGCGATCTGCGTGCGTACGAGAACGGCGCTTCAGCCTTGCGCAATGTATTCGTGCATCCCGCTGGCGGCGTGACCCGCAGGCCCGGTCTACGGTTCGTCGATACCGCAGCCGGTCCCGGGCGCTTGATTGCCTTCGAGTTCAACACCGAACAGACCTATCTCCTGCTGCTGACCGACCGCCTCTTGCGCATTTATAGTGACGAGATCCGCATTGCCGAACTCGTCACCCCGTGGACCGCGGCTCAGTTGCGGCAGCTGAACTGGACGCAGAGCGCCGACACCTTGCTCATCGTTCATCCCGAAGTGCCGCCGAAGCAGCTGACGCGCATCGGGGCAGCGCAGTGGGTGTTGAGCGACTGGATCTTCTTCAGCGAGAACGGGCGGACGTACGCGCCGCACTTCAAGTACGCCGGTGACTGGGTAACCGTGCAGCCGAGTGCAACAACCGGCACGATCACTGTCACCGCCTCCGATCCGGTCTTCGCCACGCAGCATGTCGGCCTGCGCATGCGCATCGGCAATAAGGAGACCCAGATCGTCCAGTTCGTCTCGCCAACCGCCGTACGCGCCGACGTCAAGGAGACGCTGACCTCCACCGGAGCGACAGCGGATTGGAGCGAACAGGCCTTCTCTAATCTGCGCGGCTGGCCGGTTGCGGTCTGTTTTCACCAGGATCGCCTCGTCATCGGCGGGTCTCGCGATCTGCCTAACCGGCTCTGGCTGTCGAAATCGGGCGATCTGTTCAATTTCGATCTCGGCGAGGGGCTCGACGACGAGAGCATCGAGTTTCCTTTGTTGTCGGATCAGGTCAATGCCATTCGCGCCGTGTTTTCGGGGCGCCATCTCCAGGTGTTCACCTCAGGCGCGGAGTGGATGGTGACTGGCGAGCCGCTGATCCCGGCCAACATTCAGCTGCGCCGGCAGACCCGCATCGGTTCGCCCGTCGATCGCACCGTGCCGCCGCGTGATGTCGACGGTGCAACGCTATTCGTGCCCCGCAACGGGCCACAGCTGCGCGAGTTCTTGTTCACTGACACAGAGCAGGCCTACCAGTCGACCGACCTCGCCCTGTTGGCGCGCCACCTCATCCGCCAGCCGGTCGACATGGATTACGACCGTGCCGAGCGGCTACTGCATGTCGTCATGGCCGACGGCACGATGGCGACGCTCACCGTCTATCGGGAAGAAGAGGTCAGCGCCTGGAGCCAACAAGAAACCGCTGGCACGTTTCTCGCTGTTGGCACCGTAGGCGAGCGGACTTACGTGCTGGTCGAGCGGTCGGCCGGCTTTTTCGTCGAAGTGTTCGATCCCGCGGTTAACGTCGATGCCGCTCTGACCGGTACGAGCGGTACGGCGAAGTTGACCTGGAGCGGTCTTGACCATCTCGAGGGATCGGTTGTGAAGATCCTTGCGGAGGGCGCCGTCCGGCCTGACGCGACCGTCACCGGCGGCAGCATCACGCTGGAAGAGGAGGCCACGAGCGTACAGGCCGGCCTCGGTTACCGGCACATCATCGAACCGTTGCCGGTCAACACCACCGCCGGTGGTCCGGGCGGCAAGGTTCGACCGATCTCGGTAACGTTCCGCCTGCACGAGACAGCGGCCTTGCGATTGGTGACGAGTCGCGGCTCGATGCTGGTTCCGTTCCGCCGGCTAGGCCAGAGCGGGCTCGACGCGCCGCCGCCCGTATTCTCGGGTGACAAGACCGTGCGCATGCTTGGCTGGATCAACGACGGCATCCAACCGTTGTGGCAGATCGAAGACGACGCACCTCTGGCGTTCACGCTGTTGTCGGTTGCGACGGAAATCAGCGTCAACGCTTAAGCGGCGGGTCCGCCCTCGCTCTCATGGCGGATGTTGTGGAGCGGGCTGGCGGGGGGTGTCGGTATCGTCGGGACCAATGCCCGTTCGAAGTGGGGCTCCCTGTGCCCCTGAAGTAGCCGGTCACAGTCCGGGTGATTTCAAACTGTTTTTTGTCTTGCCGCGAAGAAGTGAGGGACAATGGGCCGCGACGATACCTACCCGCTCGACGAACGACGGATCCGGATTCCGTTCCGCGACATGACAACCGCGGAGGCAGAACACCAAGTCCAGGCGATCTGGCCGTACCTGGATGGAAAAGTGACCGCAATTCTCGCTGAAAAGCTCTCCCAGTTGGAGAGGCAGTATTCAAGCGATGATATTATCGCCGCGATTGCCAACCTGATGGAGCTGAGTGCGGCGACGCCCGAGAACGCAAGGCAAATCCGTGCAGCGTTTCGGCTTCTGCGCCTGGCTGCAGCGACACAGACAATGTTTACACGCATCTGCTTCCGCTGTTTTCTTCCGTGGGTGGTGGCGCTGATCGCCGGTGCGACCGGCATGATCGTCAAAGAAAACTCACCCGCGCTGACGCAATTTATCGAAAAGCTCAAACTGCTTCAGGGACCTTGAGCGCCGCTCGGCAGGGACTTGCGTACGGCGGCCAACGGCGACCGCGCTACGGCGCGCCGACGCAGAGTGAGAGAGCGCTTGCCAACGGTCGTGGATGCTTCGAACGATGAAAAAGGCCTCGCCCGTCCGTCCGGAGATCGACCGCGCATCGCCGCGGGAACGAGCCATGTCCGCTGTGTCCGATCTCAGACAGGATCTACGTCACGGCCTGCCTGCCCTATTGCGCCGCGCGATCGACACCTACCGACGGTTCAGCGCGGGCCCGGCTCCGGAGGACGCAAAGTCGTTTGTCGCCTACCAGTCCGGGTGCCGGGCCGCCATCTTGCACATCCAGCTGCTGCTAAAGCTTGCCGCCTGTGCCGAAGGTGAAGGCGCTGCCATGCCGGTCGGTGCCGCGGAAGCCGATGCTGAGTTCGAAACGCTGATCGAGACGGCCAAGGCGGCGCTTGACGGGCACGACGACTGGGAGGCTTGACGCGAGCGGCGTCGGCCGCGCTGCGGTACCTGAACGAATCAGGGAAAAGAGCTGCGATCTCTCACCCCGAACGGGAGGTTACGACCGGCGATGAATGCGGCCGCCTCAGAAGGTCACTTTCGGAACGGGAGGCCGGGCGTGGTTTCACCGCAAAGGCGCCGATCGTCCCGGCCAAGGACGGGGCGCGGGATCAGGGGGCACGGGCCATGAACCGGAAGCGGGAGGTCGACTTTCCGCAATTCGTCTGGATCTGGAACTGGCACCAGGACCTCGAAACGCCGCGCTTGCATGTCGCCATGGCGCGTTGGCTGATGCAGCGCTGGCGCGACGGCGATCGGGAATTGCTGTTGCTCGCGTTTCGCAGCTCCGGCAAATCCACACTGGTTGGGTTGTTTTGCGCGTGGCTGTTGCTGCGTATGCAGGACACGCGCATCCTGGTCCTGGCTGGCGACTTTGCGCTGGCGAAGAAGATGGTCCGCAACGTCAAGCGGATCATCGAGCGTCATCCGTTGACGGCCCACTTGCGGCCGCGGCGAACCGATACGTGGGCCGCGGACCAGTTCACCGTAGCCCGCAAGGCCGAGCTCCGCGACCCGTCAATGCTGGCGAAGGGCATCGCCGCGAACGTGACGGGCCTGCGGGCGGATGTCGTCATCTGCGATGATGTCGAGGTCCCGAACACCTGCGACACGGCGGCCAAGCGTGAGGACTTGCGCCAGCGCCTGCACGAGATCGACTACGTCCTGGTTCCGGGCGGCCTCAAGCTATTCGTCGGAACACCGCACACCTATTACACCATTTATGCCGACGAGGCGCGCGCAGAGGTGGCTGAGACACGTCCGTTCCTCGACGGCTTCAAGCGCTTGGAGATGGCGGTTCTCAACGGAGGGCAAAGCCGCTGGCCGGAGCGGTTTCCGCTCGAGAAGATCGAGGCGGTCAGGCAGCGGACGGGGCCGGCGAAATTCGAGAGCCAGATGATGCTGAAACCCCGCAGCATTACCGAGAGCCGCCTGGATCCCAACCTGCTTCGCCCCTACGACGACGAACTCATCTATGCCGAGGGCAACCGCCAGGCGCTGCTGACGCTCGCAGGCCGCAAGCTGGTGTCGGTCTCGTGCTGGTGGGATCCGGCTTACGGAGCCCCCGGCAAGGGCGATGCCAGTGTCGTGGCAGCCGTGTTCACCGACGAGGAGGGCGCCTATTGGCTTCACCGCATTCGCTATCTTGAGCACGATCCGGCGCTGCTGGGCGATGTCGATGCGGCGACCCAACTCTGCCAGCAAGTGGCGGCGTTCCTGAAGGCACTGTTCATCCCGGCGCTGACGCTGGAGAGCAACGGGATCGGCCGGTTTCTTCCCGGGCTGCTGCGCAACGAGCTGCGCCGAGCCGGTCTCAACTGCGCTGTTATCGAGAAGAACTCAACCCGCAACAAGGACATGCGCATCCTCGATGCCTTCGATGCAGTGCTGGCGGCGAATCGTCTGCAGGTGCACCGGAGCGTCTGGCAGACGCCCTTAATTGAGGAAATGCGGGAGTGGCAGCCAGGCGGCAGAGCGGCTGATGACGGCCTCGACGCCGTTGCCGGCTGTCTCTTGAACGAGCCAGTCCGGCTGTCGCGGCATGCTCAGCCGGGGCCGCCATCGGCCGGTACACTTTGGCGATCGCAGCCGGTGGCCGCGGCAGACCACGATTTTTCGATCCTTCTCTGACCCCCAACGCCCCCACCAATCAACGCCGGCCCGCAGCCAGCGCGGCCGGCCCCGCCTGCGTTTCCCGCAACTCACGTTCTTCCAATAACTTGACTTGAGTAAGGTGTTCAATGCTCGACGAGACTCTCTCGCGGCGCCCAGACGCGGGCGGCGATGCTTCTGCCATCACGTTTGGCCGTTTGACTCGGCATCTCGCTCTCATCCTAGCCCGCCAAACGCAAGATGAGCCGGTGCGGACTCTTGAAGGCATCGCCGCAGCCCTGTGCAACCGCGCCGAAGGGCGTACTCCTCCAGGCTCATCTGCGATCGCGGCTGCCAACGGTCTTGCGTTTGCGGATTGGCTCGTTGCTCTGCAGTCGGTCTTGAAAAGGGAACTACCTGAACCTCCGCTTCCAGCCGATTTTGCCGACCCGAGATTGGCGCTGTGCCTGCGCACTGCCGTGCGCGCCGTTTCGCGGGCGCTTAAGGATCCCACCGGCGGTGCAACGGATTTCCACCCCAGTGGAGTGCTCCCGCCCTGGGCGTGGCCGCGCACGTCGTGCGCCTGCATCGGTACGTTCGTCTTCTATCGCCCCGGTGAGTGACCGCTCTCGATTCGGCGTCAGACGCCCGATCGGAGGACTCGTTTCCCGCGAACCCGACGCCCGACATCAACATTTGCGCGAAGCTTACGCCAGCCAGCGATAAATATTGTGGATAACGCAATATGTAGTGGACTTGCGGGAATCAACCCGCAACAATGTGGACGTTCGTGGGGCCGCGCCGCGGCCGATTGTGGCACAGGTTGTGCCGCCGTGCGGCTTCGGCGCTGGGCTGGCTGGCTGAGGGAGCGATGTCGAACAACGACTGGACACCGGAACGAATCGCCGTTCTGATGGCACTCTGGTCCGAGGAGTTGCCGACCAGCGAGATTGGCAGGCGGCTTGGGATTACCAAGAACGCGGTCATCGGCAAGGTTCACCGCCTTGGGCTGCCCAAACGGCGGCAGTCGCCAAAGCAAGAACCGCAGCCCGCCGATGTGATCCGCCTTGATAACCTGAGCGCCGACATGTGTAGCTGGCCGGTCGGAAATCCGTCAGATGAGGGGTTTCATTTCTGCGGCGGACCAAAAGTCCTCGGCAAGCCGTATTGCGCCAAGCACTGCGCCGTAGCCTATATCAAGCCGGCCAAGGTTCGCGGCAACGGCTAAGCAGCACGAGCGGCGTGCCAGCGTCGTCCGCTGTTCCAGGAGTCCGCCGTTGAGCTTCCTCGATCGTGTTCGCGCGTGCGCCCGCTTCAATCCAAGCGACTACCGGCCATTCGTTGTCGAAGGGGAGGTGGTGGGCTTTGTCGAGCCCGACTTTGGCGCCCTTCTGGCCACGTTTCCTGCCGTCTTTGAATGGACGAGCGGGCGACTGGAGCTCTCTTCCGCTCTTGCGACCGCGGACCAGCGGACAGCGGCCGTCGATACGGTGCTGCGGCAGGTGCGCACGCGCGGCCTGCTTGGAGGCTGGCGCGATGAGCCCTATCCGGTGCTTTCAAACCGATCGGAAACAGCGCTGTTGACGGTCGAGCGGGCCGCGGTCCCCCGATTCGGCTTGGTTGCCAGCGGCGTTCACGTCAACGGTTTTGTCCGCAGTGAGACGGGCCTCAAGATATGGGTCGGCCGCCGCAGCCTCTCCAAGCCAACCGCTCCCGGCAAGCTCGACCAGCTTGTCGCCGGCGGCCGGCCGGCGGGCTACACCGTGCGGGAGACGCTCACCAAGGAGGCGGCCGAGGAGGCGAGCATTACTGACGCCTTGATTCGTTCTGCCCAAGCGGTTGGCACCATAACCTACGCCACCCGGCAGCCAGAGGGGCTGCGGCGGGACGTCCTCTATCTCTATGACCTTGATCTGCCAGAGGATTTCGTGCCGGTCAACACCGACGACGAGATCGCGGCGTTCGAACTGTGGCCGATCGAGCAGGTCATCGAGACCGTTCGCGATACCGACGCGTTCAAGTTCAATTGCGCCCTCGTGGTGATCGATTTCCTGATGCGGCACGGCCGCCTCGATCCGGACGACGCTGACTACGTTGCGCTTGCGGATGGCATGCGGTCGCTGCCGGTGGCCACGGCTCGTCTTATGGCTGCGTGTTAGGTCTCCTTGGCCGCGCGGCAGCTGCGCCACGCTTCATGAATTTTTCACGCCGAGACCCTTTGGCATCCGATCGCAAAATAGAGTAGCGTACCTTGCGCTTTCTAGTGTGGCGATCGGCTCAACGGGTATGCAGAACTATCCGGCCCTTGTGCTCAATGCGGACTTTCGCCCGCTAAGCTATTTCCCGCTCTCGCTGTGGCCGTGGCAGGAAGCCGTGAAGGCGGTGTTCTTGCGTCGCGTCGTCGTCATCTCCGAGTACGAGCGCTCGGTCCGCTCGCCCAGCCGGGAGATCCGACTGCCCAGCGTGATCGTGCTGAAACAGTTCGTGCCTGTCGATCGCAGGCCCGCCTTTACCCGTTTCAACGTGTTCCTGCGCGACCATTTCACCTGCCAGTACTGCGGGCACTCCTTCGTGGCCGAGGATTTGACCTTCGATCACGTGATCCCCAAGGTTCGCGGCGGCAGGACCGAGTGGAGCAACGTCGTCGCGGCTTGCGAGCCCTGCAATCTGCGCAAGGGCCATCGTCTGCCAGCCGACTGCGGCATCTTTCCGCGGCGCGCGCCGATGCAGCCGACGAGTTACGAGCTGCAGCAGAACGGCCGCCTGTTCCCACCCAACTATCTTCACGAGAGCTGGCGCGACTTCCTCTACTGGGATACAGAGCTCGACCCGTCGTGATGCGGTGAGGCTCCGCGTCGGGGGAGTTTTGCGGGAAGCGGAAGGGCGACGGTCAGCTTCGAACGCGCATCGAGATCGTCTCTGCGCCACAAGCGCCCTGGCCACCTTTTTCGCCGTTGCCGAGTTCGTCCCGGCTCCGCGTGAGGACGATGGCGCGCGGGGTGAAAGGCGGCAGTTCGCCCGCCTCGGCCAGCTGTTCGAGGCGGCTGACTGTCGCCTCGCAGTCATCGTAGGCGAGCTCCCGCGTGATCGCCGAGAGGTCGTAGTTCCACCACTTCAGCCGCAGCAGCCGCTTGATGAGCGGTGCCGGGTGGCGAAAGCGGACAGGGCGGGCGGGCGTTCCGGCGACCACCGCATAGGGCTCGACCGAACGCGTGACACAGGCGTGGGCGGCGATGACGGCGCCATCGCCAATGGTGACGCCCTTCCTGATGAACACGCCTTCGCCGATCCACACGTCGTTGCCAATGACGGTGTCGCGCTGGTTGCCGGCAAAGGTGCCCGCACCGGCAATGCGGCGGTATTCCGGTGCCTTGCGAAACGAGTCCGCACCGTCGTACTGGAACGGATGGGTGCTGAGCCAGTCGAGCGGATGCTCCGAAGGCGCGATGACGATCCGGGACGCGATCGAGCAGTAGCGCCCGATCCGAGCCGAACGCATCGCGCACTGGCTGCCGAAATACGTGAAGGCGCCGACGGCACAATCCCCCTTCATCGCCACGCCGGCGAGACGCACCGGCAGTTCGGCCTCGAGAGTGGTGGGCAGAGCGGAAAGGGATTTCATCACCATGCCGAGCGCCGCCAGACCTTCAACCGTCGCTGGGCCGAAGGTCGCCGGGCTGCCGGCGTCCAGTAACGCGGTGTCAGGCATGGGTGCTCACAACCCCATCCGCTTCGCGACCTGCTTTTCGAACAGCTCGCGCGGGTGTCCGCTGCCGCCCTTGCCGCCGTCCTCATTCTTGCCAGCGCAGGAGGAGGCGGCATCTGCGTAGCGTCGGAACCAAGAGCGGCGCATATCGTCGAGAAAGACCAGAAGGTCACGCTCGGCGAATGACATCAGTTCACGGGTCCACAGTTCCTCGATCGCACCATACCCGTTCTCGGCGTTGCGGACCTTGAGGTTCCAGGGTTTCTCCCCGACGTAGTGGAACATGCGGACGTCGCGCGCGGTGAGGAAAGCGTCATAGGCGTCACAATCGTTGAGGGCGCCTGCTTCAATCATCAGCATGCGCTTGGTGTAATTGAAGCGGCGGGGCAGGTAGCCGATGCTGTCGTTGTCGAACAGCATGTTGATGATGGCTTGGTCCGCCTTGCCAGAGCCGGGAGCCGGGAGCTTGTCCCGTACGGACTGGATGGCCGCGGAAAGATCGAAGCCCTGCAACAATGCCTCCCCGATCACCATCAGGCCGGTGTTGACAAAGGACCGGGGCTCGTTGGTGATCCCATCTGCGGCGCGCACGGCCGAGAAGGGAAAATCGGTGATGAGGAGCTCAGCCAGTGATCCGCGGATCAGGATGTCGCTGTCGAGGCAGATTACCCGGCCGAACGTTTTCATCCGAAATGCTTCGAGGATAAAAAAAGCCGGCATGAGCCGCTCCGGCGTGCCAATGACGGTTCGCGCATACTCAAAAACGTCGGCGAAACCCTCCACATTGATACAGACGAAGCGCACATTGTCACAGTATTTGTCGATGAGATGCCTCGATCCCGCCGAAAGTGGGCAAATATCATCTTCATAGAACACGAACAGAGGAAAGTCCCAATCCGGATTCGTACGACGCAGGCTGCGTTCCATGCAGATGAAGCCGGGAACGAACGGGTCGTTGACGACCGAACACAAGGCGACGGTATCGTTGCGCATGGCTGGCACCCTCTTAAGCAGCGACCGCTTTGCGGCCGACGACGGTTTCGTAGCGGGCGCGGGGAAACACCTCCAGCCGGCCGCCGGCGGTGCAGTTGACGATCCGCGCGCCTGCCGCGGCGAACCGCTCGGCCACGACCTGATAGGCCTGGAAAATGGGGCCATTGTCGGCCCAAATCCGCTTCAGGCTGTCGTACTTGGTCGTGCTGGTGGTGTGGCGGGAATAATCGTAGAAGTACTTCTTCGGTGCTTCGGGTGTCGCCAGGCCGTAGTCGCAATCGCATCCGATGAGGTAGATCTCGCGAATGCCCAAGTGCAGCGCCAGTGGCAGGCAGAATGTGATGATGCCCGTATAGCCATCATCCATCGGCTGGCTGAGATCGAGGTTGATATCACCCCTCGCATCGACGAGCTGTTTGGGCCGATCGAACAAGAGGTAGTCGCACTCTCCGGCTGGGAAGATTCGGCTGCTGTCGATGTAGTCCTTGAAACGGAATGAGAAGATCTTGTGCGATCGTCCAGCCAACGTGGTCATGGCCTTGAGCCAGTCGGAGTTGGCGGAGGGCGCGGGATTATTCCAGCCACCGAACATCTCGTGCGACGAAACGCAGTAATAGGCGGGATTGATTTCGGTGAAGTGCGGGTGATTGACAAACCAGTTGGTGACGAAGGTGATCTCGTTCCGGAGCAGCGTTAAGTCCTGCCCGTTGATCGAGGGGCCATTGCCGATGATGAACGCGCGCCGGCCGGCGTGCAGACCGGCGAGGGCAGCGATCCGATCGTAGGCGCCGGACTCCAGGTAGGCCTTGCAGTTCTGCTGCCGCCGCTCCTCCTCCCGCTGCGTCTTGGTCGCTGCGGAGACGGCTTTGGCAGGGACCCGAGCCTGCTTTGCGACGGTTGGTTTTTCCTCCGTGGTCGCAATCGGTTCGTCGGCGGCCCCGAGGCTGACGCCCCGGACTAAGAAACCTCTTTCAGGCACGCCTGCCTTCAGGCTGGAGTTAGCGTTGAACTTCGGCAGGGTTATGATTTGCAGCTCGACCGTCTCGGCCGACGGCTGCAGGGGCGCGGAAAACGCAATCTCGAACCACCGGTTGGCGAGGCGGCGGACCTGAGCGTCGACGCTGGCGCCTTCCCGCGACGATGCGACGTTGCAGACGCTGCCGTCGCGGAGGTCGACCGAGCAGACGGCATTGTTACTGCCGCTGCCTTTCTGCCGGACGCGGATACGGACGTAGCGGGCGCCATCATCCTTGAGCACAAGCGTCACCGATCGCAGGGCCGAGGCGCTGACGCTTCCGGCCGGTATGGTCACGCCATGCAGACCGTGCCCCTTTGTGTCGCGGACGCGCAAGACTCCCGCGGCCTTCGTGTCGGCATCGACAATCTTCTCGACGGATGCCCGGCTTGCGTGAAACTGCGTCGCTTCGGCCATGGCGACGTTGATCGTCCGTAGGCACTGCTCAACCTTGCTGGGTTTGGTCTCGGCTGCCGCCCTGCCGATCGCTTTGGCTGCCTGATCCAGGCGTGCTGCTGCCTGGTCGAGCGCCGCTGCCGCCTTTGCAGGTTTCGAGGGCTCTTTCGTAACGGTGATCACTTCCGGAGCGGCTTCTGGCTTCTTCTCCGCCGCTGGCGCCTTGCCAGCCTTGTCCTTTGCCGGTTTTTCGACCTTCTCGGCACGGGGTGAAGCCGGCTCCATCTCCTTGTTGCCGAGGAGGCAGGTCAGGAGCTCGTTGACCCGGTTGATCTGTCGCTGCTGCTGCTCGGCATTGCGGATAAAGAATGAGAACAAATCGCCATCATAGAGCTTGGCGCACTTTTTCTCCAGCTCCTGAATGTGCTTGTTCTGGCCGTCTATGGTCGCACTATAGGCGTTGATCTTGTTCAGGAGCTGCCCGATCTGTCGCTCATAGTCGACAATATCACGCAGTGCCGACCGTACCTGTTCTTCGTCGCTCATTGAACGTTATCCTTGTCGAACACCACTGGGGACTGAAACGCGGATGAATATTTTTCGAGCAAGGCCAGCGAGACCGCATGGCCTTTTCGCATCGCGTCGACCCGGCCGATATAGCGGCGAGCCCCTTCAGCATTGCCGGCCCCGATTTCCGCGAGTGCCGCGTCGTGGGCAAATTCGAATGCGCGCGGGTTGCTGTCGGCTGCCTCTGTGACCAAACGCCTGCTGAGCTCTGGTTCGATGTTCCCGTGAAGGCCGGCCAAACCGCATAACTGTTTTGCCGCCCACCAGGCGGGATAACGATCGATCAGCGGCTTCAGGATCGTGAATGCCGCAGCATGATCCTTCTTGAAATAGAGCGGGACGGCCGCCTGAATGGCTTCGATCTGCGCGGGAGAGAGACCGAGTCCGGCCTGGAACGGCAATCCGTGTGTCTCCGGCGCGAAGCCGGTAAAGACCTGGGAGAAGTATTGATCCAGCGGCGCGGCCTTCTGCAGCGCCTTCGGGAAAAGATGATCGTAGCCAAGGTACGAAACGACAGTGATGTGCTCGGGAAAGCAATCGCCATCTTGTAACCAGCTGATGTTGTAGCTGTCGACCGGATCGAGGTCGCCGAACGCGATGAGGATCTCTGTGTCGCTCGCCTGCTTCACGATGGTGCGGATGTCGGCATAGTGGAGCCGCGTATTCCGGTGCGGTGAGCGCGGGAAGGAGGGATCGAGGACGACCTGTGGCGCCAGCGCGATGACGCGGCGGGCGCCGAGTAAACTGCCAAACAAAAGTGACGCATAGCCCCCCATAGAGGAACCGAGGCAGTAGACAGACCGGTAGGACTCGCAAATGCGTTTGAGCGATGCTGCTAATGCATCGACATTGCTGGATGCTTCAACGCCGCTCTGGTACCAGTGATTAAGGAAAGGATCGCGCACATAAAGTACGTCGCACGGCATGGATTGTGTATTGAGATAAAATGTGAACGACTTAGAGTTTGCGCAAGAGAATACGATTAACAGGCTGTCCTCGCGCGAGTCGTGCCTATTGGCGCGTATAATTCTGGCCAACAGCATCGTATCTTTGACCAACGGGATCAGATCGCGCTCTTGTTTCGTACCGGCACTCGCTTTCGCCGCAAGCCCCTTCGTCGCCAATGCGCAGCTGTCGCTTCCCGATCCGCTTCCGACAGCTCCTTCGTCGTGCAGCGGAGACAGGTGCGTCATGAGAACGGTTCCTTGATCCTGGCGACCCGAAAGGGGCGTGAGGTCATTCACGCGCCAAGATACTTGCGCAATTTTGCTTAAAATTGTGTTAGGAGCCGCCTCTGCCGACGGGCATGGGTGTGCCTTCGGCCAGGGCCGTGTGATCGGCCCTCGTACCCTTTGAGGCGTCAATCCCGCCCGTATGAAGCGCCGCGCTATCGGCGGTTGTCGGGCACGGGCAGGCCACCCTTGGCCAAGCCGTCGATGAAGGCGTCGATCAGGGAGTCCTCGAAATTCCAGACGTGGAAGTCGCGAACGGCGGTCGCGGCGTAATCGGGAAACAATGCCAACAGGCTCGCGCGCGAAGCCGCAGCTTCGGTGGCGTTACCGAGCTCGCCGTTGATCATCACCCCCAGGACATGCGTCCAATAAAGCTCGGGCAGGTGGAGCCGTCTCCACTCGCGTAGGGCTCCTGCGTAGTCTCCTCGCCGGTAGGCATCGAACACCAGGGGCAGCAGGTACCAGTCGGGGTGCCATGGGTTCAGCTCCATTGCCTCGCGCACCAGCGCTATGCCTTCCTCCCACGCGCCACTGTAGGCAAGCCTCGTCCCGAACGAGGCCAGATGCTCACCGTTGTTTGGGTTGAGCTTGAGGGCCTTCTCGCCACTGCTGCGAAACAAGGCCAAGTCGCCCGAGAAGAACGCGACCGCCGACAGCGCAAGGCGGGCGGCGGCGCAGTCCGGGTCGAGCGTGATCGCCCGCCGGGCGGCTTCCTTCGCACGGATCATCGGCGGCGGCTCGGCGCGGTAGTTGAAATGCCAGCGATACTCGTCGATGTAGAAATATGCAAGATACGCCCAGGCGAGGGCGAATTCCGGCTCGCGTTCGACTGCCTTCTCGAGGCACTTCCGTCCGCGCCAGTGGTTGTCTTGCGAAATGTTTGCCCAGTAGTGGAGCGCCCAGAGGAGGCAGTCGTAGCTACTCAGACTCTTCGCCCGATACCGTGGCAGACCTTCCATCTCAGAGCGGCTCAGTACGCCGTACGGCTCGCCGATCGCGGCCGCAATCTGCCGTGCGATATCGTCTTGAACGTCGATCAGGCTGCCAACGTCTAAGTGGCGCTCGTAACTCCCAGCCCAAACATACTCATCTGTCTCGACGTTGAGGACACGCACAGTCGCCCAAACGCGCTCCTGATCGCGGTGGGTGCTGCCCTCAATGGCGTAACGCGCCCCGACCGCACGGGCTGCGGCGAGCTCGACCCCGCCGGTTGCTTGGGATTCCTTATCGTGCGGCACCTTGAGCACACGCAGGAGGCGAAAGCGAGTCAGGCGCTCAATGATCCCTTCCGTGATTCCGGAACTGAAGTGCGTGTCTTCGGGATCAGAGGATTGGCTGCGAAATGTCGCAACCACGATCGTCGGTTTGCGCCGTTCGGCAGCAACGGTAGACGCTGGGTCCCACGCCAATGGTGGTGCCGCCGGCCGGCCCCACAGCCCCCACAGGGCAAGGACGATTGCGCAGAGACCCAACCCCAGCCCGATGAGCCCCGCTGCAGGCCACAGCCTCGGCCGGAGTCGCTGGGCTGGGAGCGGAGGTGGTTCCGGCTGCGCCGCCTCTTCTGTGCGCGTGGCGAACGCGAAACGCGGTACATAGGATCCGGGCAGCAACTCGATGCGGACTGGATCGGTGCTCCCGTCGCTCAAGTAGAATTGCTGTAGCCGTCGGCGCAGTCGGCTCGCCTCGACGCGCACGATCGAATCCGTCTGCGGATCGAACGAGACCGGTCGGCTGTATACCTCAAGACCGATCGCGTAGGCCTTCAGGCGCTCCTGCCGGCCGGCCAAGGTTTCCCCGACGATGAACCGCAAGAGCGCCGCCTGCTGCGGCGATGCGGCCAGCGCCGGACTGGCAACGATGCGCTCCAACTGGGCCCGGATGTCGGTATCGGTCGGCTGTGCTGGCGCATGCGAGACCTCCGCAACGTCTGACGTGCCCTCCGCCATACGCCCTCTCCTCCCTCTTATTCTGCTTTGTTCGCGTTCCGGACCGCCATGTCACCGTGACTCACCGCGACTCGCGTTGTCAGCGGGCTGATCTCTACCGACCAGTTGCGATGGGACATCTGTCGATGGGGAGAAACCATGGCCGCTCAAACGATCGAGACTGACCACAGCAGCGCACTGCCGACGGAGCAATCGGTGGTGCGCATGCAGGCATGCAGCAGCTGCCGCGACTGGCACCGGCGCGACAACCGATGGGGGCGGTGTGTCTCCCTGCGCACCGCTGCGCTTGTCGACGGCGACGGCGGCCTTATGACGCGCACCATTTTTGCCTGTCGCCTGTGGCGGCCCAACGCGCCCTCCGCTGCAGATCGCACGACGCGATAATCGCAGGAGACGCGAATGGATCGGACCAATGAGAAAGGAAGTGCGGACGGTGGTCATCTGTCGTCGGCACCATCCTTGTACACGTGGACGCTCGAACCCCTGCTTCTGTCATGGGTGGCGACCACAATGGCGCTGATCGCCGAAATCGAAACGCCGCACTCACAGGAGCGGCGACAACGCCTGCTGGAGATGGCCGCCTGCTGCCGAAGCCTCGCCCAGGAGATCACGGCCAAAGGCGACGACCACGAACACTGAACTTAGCCGACCGAATTGAGACGCCGAGCGCCGGACATCGCCCAAGATGTACTGATTACCATGTTCTTGAAGCCTGAGATAGACTATATTTATGAGCAGATGAGGAAGGAGGCACAGGACGGAGGACCCGTCTATGCTCTTTGGGCGACTGCTTGAACGGCTCGTTTGTCGGGGAAGTATTGTTGTCGTTGACGCTCGCAACCAGCGGCATACCTTTGGCGACAATACTGCACCCCCGATTACGATCCGGCTGCACGATCGGCGCCTGCATTGGCAGCTGTTTCTGAACCCAGGACTCACCCTCGGAGAAGCCTACACAGAGGGGAGACTGTCGATCGATGGCGGCGACATTTACCCTTTCCTGGACCTTATTGGCCGCAACCTGCAGGATTCCGGGTGCAGTTGGGGCCATTCTGCCCTACCAGGTTTTGCCGGTTTCATGAGCCGGCTCGGCTTTCCGGTCCGCCGTTTCCTGCAGGCAAACGGTCGTCGTCGAGCGCGCAGGCACGCGGCTCACCACTACGAGTTGAATGAGCAGCTTTACGACTTGTTCCTTGACCCGGACCGCAACTACTCGTGCGGCTATTTCCTCAATGCGAACGATTCCCTGGAACAGGCACAACAGCAAAAGAACCGCCACCTCGCCGCCAAACTTCGGCTGCGCCCCGGCTTGCGTTTGCTCGACATCGGCTGCGGCTGGGGCGGCCTGGTGTTCTTCCTGGCGCAGGCGCTCGATGTCAGCGTCACGGGTGTCAACGTAGCGGCGGAACAGGTGGCTGCAGCGTACCGGCGTGCCGAAGAACGCGGCCTCGCCGGTCGAACCCAGTTCGAGGCGCGCGATTATCGCGACATCCAAGGCACTTATGACCGGATTGTGTCAGTCGGCTTCCTTGAGCACGTGGGCGTGCCGCACCTCGAAGCCTTCTTTGCCAAGGTTTCGCAATGCTTGGCCGAGGATGGCGTGGCCGTGATCCATTTCATTGGCCGCGCCGACGGCCCCGGCCTCACCAACGCCTGGCTGCGCAAGTACATCTTTCCCGGCGGCTACTGCCCGGCTCTCTCCGAGGTCGTGCCGGCGATCGAGCGCCAGCGGCTGTGGGTGACCGACATCGAATGCTGGCGCCTGCACTATGCCTGGACATTGCGCCACTGGCGGGAGCGGTTTCGTGCCAACTGGGCGCAGGCGCAGGCGCTGACCGACGAGCGGTTCTGCCGGATGTGGGAGTACTATTTGGCCGCGTGCGAGATGGCCTTTCGCTATACACCACTTGCCGTCTACCAGATTCAGCTCGCCAAGCGCGTTGAGGCTCTGCCGCACACGCGGGACTACATCAGGGAGCCGGAGATGGTCCTGCCGGACGCGCGACGGTCGGCGCCCGGGTTATTGTCAGCCGCCGCTGGCGGCGGATCGCGGCGCGCGGCGAAGCCTGTCGCTTGAGCAATCGCGCGCGCCCAGCCTTCTGGCCTGCAGGGACCGGTTCGGCGGCGGCCAAGAGCAGGGCACGCTCTTGGTGCTGAAACAGGTCCTGTGCCTGATCGACCTCCCTATTGGCAAACCGACGCAAACGCTATATAGCGCGCTATATAAAATAGCGTTGATGGAGGCGGAGATGCGCACGCTTACGCGCGGTTTGGCGGCCCTGGTTCTGATGGTTCTTCTATGCGTTACGGGCCGCGATCTTCACGCGCAATCGGACCCGGTCCTTGTCATGGCGGCGGCAAGCCTGAAGAACGTCTTCGATCAGGTCGGCGCGGATTGGACGACGGAAACGGGGAAGAAGGTCGCATTCTCCTACGCTGCTTCGTCCGCGCTTGCCAAACAAATCGAGCAGGGAGCGCCAGCCGACGTGTTTGCGTCGGCCGATCTGGCATGGATGGATTACCTCGATCAGCGCGGCTTCATTCGCACCGGGACGCGCACCAACCTACTCGGCAACGTTCTGGTGCTGATCGCGCCGGCTGATACAGCCAAATCAATCACCCTGGCGAAGGGCGCCGATCTCAGCAGCTTCATTGGCGATGGCCGCCTCGCCGTCGGCAATGTCGACGCGGTGCCGGCCGGCAAATACGCCAAGCAGGCGCTCCAAGCGCTCGACTTGTGGACCGGCGTCGAGGACAAGCTGGCGCAAGTCGACACTGTCAGGGCTGCGTTGGCACTGGTGGCGCGCGGAGAAGCCGTGGCTGGCATCGTTTATGCTACTGACGCAAAGAGCGAGCCCCTGGTCAAGGTGGTAGCGACCTTCCCAGCCGAGAGCCATGTGCCGGTCACCTATCCAGTGGCGGTTACAGCGGCATCGAGCCACCGGGATGCGGGCAGTTTCCTCGCCTACCTGCGCTCAAAGATGGCCCAGCGCGCCTACGCGGCGCACGGGTTCACGTACCTGGAGTAGGTTCAAGCTGTTGAGCGATGTTCTTTCTCTCTCGCCTGAAGAGGTAACGGCAGTTCGATTGTCGCTGCGGATCGCGGCGATGGCGACGATCGCCAGCCTGCCCTTTGGCATCGCCGCCGCCTATGCGGTTGCGCGCTGGCGGTTTCCGGGCCGGGCGCTGCTCGATGGTCTGATCCACCTGCCCTTGGTACTGCCGCCGGTCGTCACCGGCTTTCTCCTGCTGCTGCTGCTCGGCCGCAAGGGCGTGCTGGGCGCCTTTCTCGCCGATCACTTCGGCATCGTCTTTTCCTTCCGCTGGACCGGCGCGGCGCTGGCGGCCGCGGTGATGGGGTTTCCTTTAATGGTGCGCGCGATCCGGCTTTCGATCGAGAGCGTCGACCGGAGGCTCGAAGCGGCGTCGGGCACCTTAGGGGCGCCACCGCTCGCGACCTTCTTCCTGATCACCCTGCCGCTTGCCTTTCCCGGCATCGTCGTCGGATCTATCCTCAGCTTTGCCAAGGCGTTAGGGGAGTTTGGCGCCACCATCACCTTCGTTTCCAACATCCCTGGCGAAACGCAAACCATCTCGGCGCTCATCTACACAAATACGCAAGTGCCGGGTGGTGATGCCGGCGCAATGCGCCTCATGCTGGTCTCTACCGTGATCGCTTTCGCCGCGCTTCTCGTTTCCGAACTCGTGCAGCGACGTGCGCGGCGCCGGCTTTCCCTGGTCCCATGATCGAGGTCGCAGCACGCCTGCAGCAAGGCACGTTCCTGCTCGATGCCGCCTTCTCGTGCGATGGTGGCATCACCGCGCTGTTCGGCCGATCCGGCTCGGGCAAGTCCACTGTGATCGCAATTGTCGCCGGCATCCGCCGGCCGGATCGCGGGCGAGTCGCGGTGAATGGCCAAGTGCTGGTCGATACGAACAATAAGATCTGGCTGCCGCCACACCGCCGCCGCATCGGCCTCGTCTTTCAGGACAGCCAGCTGTTTCCGCACCTGACCGTGCGCCAGAACCTGCTTTACGGGCGCTGGTTCTCCCGCCACCGCGGCGACGAAATCGCGTTCGATGCCGTCATTTCCACGCTCGATATCGCAGCGCTGCTGTCGCGCCGGCCGCCGCAGCTTTCCGGCGGCGAAAAGCAGCGGGTGGCGCTGGGACGCGCGCTCCTCGCCAATCCGGCTCTGCTGCTGATGGATGAGCCGCTCGCTTCGCTCGATATGGCGCGCAAGATTGAAATCCTGCCGCTGATCGAGAACGTTCGTGACGCCTTCGGCATTCCCATCCTCTACGTCTCGCACGCGCTGGAGGAAGTGGCGCGGCTGGCAGATACGGTCGTGGTGCTCGATGCCGGCCGCGTCGTCGCCTGCGGACCGCCGGCTACCGCCTTGGGCTCATCGCCGCAGCCTCCCGTGCGTGATCGCTTTTCCATCGCCTCGGTTCTCAACGTTAACGTCGGGCCATTTGATGAACGGTATGG
>JADHED010000394.1_pt1 | contig 54034 bp, 51 predicted proteins | sample 8952041 | NCBI WGS metagenome assembly JADHED01 (sample SAMN16124423, study PRJNA663239) | bioreactor sludge metagenome | isolation source: sludge (control) | place: India:Bengaluru | collected 2018-09-08 | reverse complement strand
GTCGGCTTCGGCGGGCCGCCGGGGCGGCTGCCCGGGCCGATGCTACGATGGCGCGACATCCCCCAACCCGATCCTCACACCCCGTGGGGAGGCTTGCCGCCCGTGCGCGCCCACTCGACGCCTCGCTGGAAGCACCTCGTCGCCATCGCGTGCGTGGGCTACCTGCTGGTCGCCGGGGTGCTCCCGGTCCTGATGATCCCCTTCGTGAACGTGCTGCCGTTCGTTCATGAGCGCGGCTTCGCCGAACGCCTCGTGTGGGCGCTGGCGGGCACGGTGCTGGCGGTCGGCACGATGGTGGCCCTCGACCCGCGGCGGATGTGGCAAGGCCAGGTCTCGCTGGCGCCGCGGGGCTCCCGGTGGCAGGCGTTCACCCACTGGCTGGGCGTGCTCGCCGGCTTCGCCCTCTTGACGGCCGGCACCGCCTGGACGAGCCCCAACCTGTTCGGCCTCGCCACGCGCGTGCTGCCGTCCGAGCCGTATCGGGAGGTGGTCGTCCTGGAGTCGGCGCGCCAGGAAGGCAGCGGCCGCCGGCGGTCGCTCGCGCTCGTCCTGCGCGCGCCCGGCGACGCCTCGCCTCGGTACCTCGAGCTGTCGGGCCGCCTGTTCGGCGATCCCGACCTCGAGCCCGGCGACGTCGTGGAACTGCGCGGCGAGGCCGGACCGGTGGGCGTCTACGTCACCGGCGTCGAACTGCAGCGGCGCGGCCTGCCGGCGCGCTGAGCGGCCGCCGTCCCCTCCCGGGTGGTGCGGCGACGTCGCGCCCACCGGCCGCCCGACAGGTAAACCCCCAGCCCGGTCCCGCCGATTGTCACTGGGGCGGGTCCCTTCGGACTCCCCGGTTCAACCCGGCCACGGCCCGGGAGAGGCGGCGCGGATCGATGATCACCTACAACGCTCAGACGATGTCCACGGGTGTCGCGGAGATCGACAAGCAGCACCAGGAACTGATCGGCAAGCTGAACCAGCTGTTCGAGCGGATGATGAAGGGCGAGGGGGCGACGGGGTTGAAGGAACTGCTCGACTTCCTGGGCACCTACGCGGCCTGGCACTTCGGGCGCGAGGAGGCGTGCATGGCCAATCACCGCTGCCCCGTGGCCGCCGCCAACAAGAACGCGCACGCCGAGTTCATCCGGGTGTTCACCGAGTTCCGCGGCCGGCTCGCCAAGGAAGGCCCCAGCACGCGCCTCACGCTCGAGATCCAGAACCGCGTCAGCGAGTGGCTCCGCAACCACATCGTCAAGGTCGACACGAAGCTGAAGGACTGCATCACGGGGAAGGTGGCGTGAAGTGATGCCCGGCGACGGCCATCGCCGGTTGGTGTCATGCCTGCTGGCCTGCGCCCTGGCCGCCGGCGCCTGCGAGGCCCGGCGGTCGGCCACGCCCGAGGAGCGCACCAGCCAGGCGGCCCTCAACGCCTCGCTCGAGCAGGAGCGTCCCGGCCTGTCGCTGCTGCGGCTCCAGGACTTCGCCCGCAGGCACGCGGACTCGTCCATCGCCGCCGACACCGAGCAGGAGATGCAGCGGTGGCGTGACCTGCTGCGGCCCGCCTACCTGCGGGCGCGCGACCTCGCCCGCCGGGGCGAGTTCGACGAGGCGCAGGCCGTGTTGTCGGACCTCGCGCTCGTGCCCGAGGAGCCCGAGGGGCGCTTGGCGCGCGAGTTCCTCGCCTTCGAGTTCCACAAGCTGAAGGCCTCGCGGCTGCTCGTGACGGGTGACACGGCGGGGGCGGGCCAGGCCGCCCGCGCGCTGCTGGCCCAGCCGCTCGGGGACCAGGAGATGCACGCGGCCCAGCAACTGGCCGACGTGGCCGCGCTCGCCGAGCTCGGGGCGCGGATGACGCGCACCTCGGCGTTCCAGTCCGCTGCCCGGACCCTGCAGGTGTTCCTGCACGGGTTCTACGCCGACAACGGCGCGTATCCGGAGCGCCTGTCGCTGGACCTTCCGGAACTGTCGCAGATGCGCGACGCCGGCGCGCTGCGCGCCATTGCGGCGATCGAGTCCTACGCGGCCACCACCGACACGTTCTCGCTGATCGTCGTGGGCCACGGGGGCGAGCGGCTCCGCCTCACGCAGACGGGCCTCGGGGAGGTCGAGCCCGGGCCGGCGGTCCCCTGACCGACCGGGCGCCAGGCCCGCGCCCGCTACCGCGCCAGCACCTTCACGTCGGGGAAGCCCATCAGCCGGAAGACGACGTAGTTGACGGCGGCGTCGGCGGGGTCGTCTGCGACCAGCACGAACTCGCCGTAGCGCGTCACGCCGGCCTTGGTGAGCGCCGCCCAGATCGCGCTGGCCGGCTTCGGCCTGCCGGCCGCGTCCAACAGGCTCGTGTACGGCAGGTGGACCAGGCGGCCCTCGGGCACCGCCGACGGCAGCTGCTCGCCCGAGGCCACGTAGACCTTCGGGTACGCGCCCCGCGTGGCGCCCGGGTCCGCGATCAGCGTGCCCTCGCGCGGGGCGGGCACGTACGTGGCGGGCGGCACCGCGGGCTCGCGCGCGTTCGCGGGCTTGCCCACTACCGTGGCGTCCTTCGCCACCGGCAGCCCCCGGGCGGCCCACGCCTCCATCGTCTCCATGAGGATCGAGGTGCGCTTCTGCCCGAGCGCCTCCAGCAGGAGGAAGGCCAGGGCCGCGTCCTTCGTCAGGCCGCCGCCGGAGGCGATCACCACCTCGTGCGCCGCGTCCACGCCCGCGGCGCCCAGCGGCCCGGCGAGCCGCGCCGGGGCGCCGAGGTGGCGCCGGAACTCGTCGGGGCCGACGTTCACCGCATACGGCACGTGGCCCTGGGCGTAAGCCGTGGCGGGCCGCACGTCCACGATGCTGAGATCGGGGCGGATGAAGGCCCGGAGGCGCTGGCCTCCCCACGCCTGGAGCCAGTCGGCGTCACGCAGGAGGGCCGGCGCGTCGTAAGTCCACGCGGGGAGCTGGCGCGGGTCCGAGAACCACCCCATCAGCGATTCCTGGAACAGCGTCACGCTCGGGTAGCCGGCCAGGAACTTCAGCGCGAAGAAGGGCACGCTGGCCGCGATGCCGCCGCCGCAGTGCGCGTGGATCCGCTGTGAGGGCTTCACGCCGAGGTAGGCCATCATCCGGCGAATCTCGTCGGGCGACTTGAAGGTCTTGTCCGCGTTGAAGAAGTCGCCGGGCGGCGCCATCGTCGCGTGCGGCACGTGGCCGGGGCGCCCGAAGAAGACGAGTTCGCCGAAATGCCAGTCGGGGCCGAGGGCCTCGAGCATCACGTTGTTGGCGGGGTCCCCGGTGGCGGCCAGGAACTCCGGCAGCCGCACCCGCACGTCCTCGCGCACCTGTTCGATCCGGAACGATCCCGCCGCGGGCGCGGGCGTCGGGTCCGTGGTGACCGGCAGCTGCCGCTCCTCCCACTTGGCCAGTCCGCCGTCGAGCACGTGGAGGTTCGCGGCGGGGAAGCCGTGGTGATAGAGGGCGAAGAAGAGCCGGGTGGCCAGGTAGGTGCCGCCCTGATCGTAGATCACGACCGTCTTGCCGGGGCTGAGGCCCCACGACCGGTAGCGCTGCTCCATGTCGGCGAGCGGCCGCTCAGGGAAGCCGTAGGTGAGGAAGTCGGCGCCGATCGCGCCGGCGACGTGCTTGGCCGCGTGCAGGGGCGCGGGCGAGGCGTCGAGCAGCACGAGGTCGGGCCGCCCGAGGTGTTTCGCCAGCCAGTCGACGTCGACCAGCGGGCCCGCCGTCGCGTCGGCTGCCCTCGACGGAGCCGCCAGGGTCAGGCAGAGCAGGAACAGGGGCAGCCAGCGGAACCTCGTCGTCATGGACATCTCGCCCTCCCTGGCCACGTGCGGTGCGGGTGTCGGCCGCACGTCTGTCTGGTCGACCACGCGCGATACGAGACGCGGGGCGGGGGAGTTCCGCGATCCCCCGGCCGGCGCCCGGCGGCGTGGTAGGCTGCGCATCGTTCGGCCATGGAACTGTTCGGCATTCTCGCCACGCTGATTGCTGGCGCGCTCGCGCTCATCTGGGCCCGGCTCTACCGGGACCGCCAGGACGCCGACTACACCGACCCGACCGGCGGCACGTCGCTCGGCACGGGCCCGCCCCGCACCTCGGCCGCCCCCTTCCACCGCTTTCCACGGGTCGTGTCGAGCCTGCCGTTCGACGTGACGCGCACGCGCGACGAGGGCTTCGACCTCACCTGCTTCGTGCTGCCGACTGGCCGCAACCATCGCGTCGACCGCGCCTGCGCGCTCGTGGAACTGCCCGTCGATCCGCCACGATTCGAGATGGCGGAAGGCGGGAACGTGCCCGACGGGGTGGGGCCCGCAGTGGCCGAGGAGCTCGAGTACCTGAGCGGCGTCCGCGTGGAGACGGCGTTTCACGCCCTGCTGGCGCAGTCGATCGCGCCCCATTCCCCGATGGTGCAGGACACGGTGCGGCGCACGGCGCTCCGCCTGGCGAGGGCGATCGTCGCCGACGCGCGACGCACGGGCCCGCGAGGGGCGTAGCGGTTGGCCGGAGGTCCGGCGCGCCCGCGCAACGAAGAACGGCCGGAACTCCGCGAGGAGTCCCGGCCGTTGGTCGAGCCGCCGGCTGTTGCGCTCAGTGGCGGCGGCGCCGTGTGCCCAGCCCGAGGAGGCCCACTCCGAGGAGGAGCAGGGAAGCCGGTTCGGGCACGGGCAGGAGATTGCCGTTCATGCTGGTCAACGAGTACTGCGTCGGATCGAGGCGTGTGCCGAGGTTGTCGAAGACGCGCACAGATCGGAGGACGGGCCGGCGGGTGAGGTAGCCTCCGGTGGTGCGCTGGCCATCCCACTGCGCGCCACCGTTCCAGGCTTCGGCGTCGAGCACGAACGTGAACGCGAAGTAGTTGCCGCTGTCGAGCAGGAAGCCCATGTCACGCGTCGAGAGCGTGATGATCCCGTCGAAGGACTTGTTGCCAGTGCTCGTGCATTGGTTGGGCGGATCGCAGACCTCCGAGTAGAACGCAGGGTCGTAGTACCGGCCGAGGGTCACCTCCTCGCCGGAGTCGTTCTTGCCGAGGAGTCTCATCTCGAAGTCCGCGAAGCCCGATGGGGCCACCATCTGGCCCCCTTCGTCGATCTGCCTCAACGGCGAAAGGTAGTACGACACGTCGAAGTCGAATTCGAGGTAGCCGCTGATCCCGCTGAGGGTCTGGAAGAACACCTCGTCGGTGAAGGCGCCCTGGGCCTGCATGCGCGCGGCCCCCATCGCGACAATCACGCCGGAGAAACTGTATGGCGCGGCATGCGACTCACCGCCGTGAATCACGCCCGGCGGCTCGTTGAGCGTCAGCGGCATCATCGACGTGTCGCTGGGGCCGTTGAGCGTGTTCACCATGTTGACTGCACTTGCGGGCGCAGGGAGGAGGCGCGTCACGTTGGCGCTGGTGCCCATCGCCCCCGTGGGCGTCGACGATCCGTGAAGGATGATCGGGTCCGCCCACGACGTCCCCATCCCGACCAGTGCGCACAGCCCGGCCAGGCACCCCACCGACACGACTCTTCGCATGATGGCCCCCTGCAAGAAAGGACTCACGAGGCTCGGTCGTCGGCCCTGCCGACGAGTCGGAGCGCTCTGAGCGCACGGGGCGATGGCGGCTACCCCGCTGGGGGCGCGCTGAGGGCGGTCACCATTAGCAATCGCGATGCCGCGGCCTGATGTCTGCCGCGGAGCGTCAATCGCGTGTCGCGCGTGATTCGTTAAAACCTTGGCCGGCAACTGGCTACGAAGCACTCACGCCGTTCTCATCGGCGCGCCGAGCGGGCCGGGGGGCGAGAAAGTGGTGGCCCGGGCAGACATTTGTACCGGTTTGTCGCGCAGTCCGGGAATCGTCCGGAGGCCCCCAATCGGTTACCATCGGGGCTCCACACGGCACGCGCCGCCGTCGCGACCGCTCCGCCAGGGCCGTCGTCCTGGCCGCGACGCGCCCGGCCCGCGAACGTCGAGACGCCCATGAGCACACGCACCGACCGCCTCCTGGCCGACGCCACCTCGCTGCCCCACCTGCTCGCGCTGCGCGCGGAGGCGCACCCCGACCGCGTGGCCTTCCGCTTCCTCGAGGAAGGGGAGCGGGAGATCACGCAGCTCACGTACGCCGAGCTGCAGACGCGGGCCCGGGCCGTCGCCGCCCGGCTGCAGCGCACCACGCAGCCCGGCGAGCGCGCCCTCTTCATGTACCCGCCGAGCCTCGAGTTCGTCGTCGCGTTCTTCGGGTGCCTGATGGCGCGCGTCGTGCCCGTGCCGGTCTATCCGCCCCGACAGAACCGCTCGTTCGAGCGGCTGGCGGCCGTGGTCCGCGACGCCTCGGCCACGCGCCTGATGGCCACGCAGCAGGTGTTCTCGCTGAGCGCCGCCGGGCAGTGGCTGGTGTCGGACACGGTCGAGCCCGCCGAGGCCGACGGCTACGCGCCCACCGACATCGCGCGCGACGACCTCGCGTTCCTGCAGTACACGTCGGGCTCCACCGGCGACCCGAAGGGCGTCGTCGTGTCGCACCGCAACCTGCTGGTGAACCTCGGCATGATCCACGAGCTGCTGCTGTGTCCCGAGGAGGGCGTCACCGTCTCGTGGCTGCCGCAGTTCCACGACATGGGCCTGATCGGGATGACGCTCTACCCGCTGGCCTACGGCGGCACCAGCGTGCAGATGCCGCCGACCGCGTTCCTCCAGCGGCCCGCGCGCTGGCTGCGGGCAATCTCGGCGTACCGCGGCTGCCTCACGACGGCGCCGAACTTCGCCTACGAGCTCTGCACGCACAAGGTGAAGGAGCCCGAGCTGGAGGGGCTGGATCTCAGCTGCTGGACTCTGGCGCTCAACGGCGCGGAGCCGATCCGCTACGACACGCTGCTGCGCTTCAGCGGGCGGTTCGCGGCGGTGGGGTTCCGGAAGGAGGCGCTGCTGCCGTGCTACGGCATGGCGGAGACCACGCTCATCGTGACGGGGAAGCCGCCAGGCCGGCGGTTCCAGTCGCTGCCGCTCCAGCGGGCCGACCTCGAGCGGCACCAGGCGGTGATCGCCGACGAGGCCGACCCCGGCGCGATCACGCTCGTGAGTTCCGGCCAGCGCATCGGCACCGAGCAGCTGTTGATCGTGGACCCCGACACGCGGGAGGCGTGTCCGCCGCTGCGCGTGGGCGAGCTCTGGGTGCACGGCGAGCACGTGGCCCAGGGCTACTGGGGGCGCCCCGATGCCACGCGCGACACCTTCCACGCCGAGCACCCGGCGGCGCCGGGCGTGCGCTTCCTCCGCACCGGCGACCTGGCCTTCGAGCACGAGGGCGAGGTCTACATCACCGGGCGCCTGAAGGACCTGGTCATCATCGGCGGCCGCAACCTCTATCCGCAGGACATCGAGCTCACGGTGGAACGCGCGTCACCCGCCGTGCGCAAGGGCGGGGTGGCCGCGTTCGCCATCGACGTGGACGACGTCGAGCAGCTGGCAATCGTCGCGGAGCTGGAGCGCACGAGCCTGCAGGGCGACCACCGGCGCACGGTGGACGCGATCGTCGCGGAGGTGGCCGCCGGCCACGAGGTGGGCGTCGGCATGGTGGTGCTCATCCAGCCCGGTGCCATCCCGAAGACGTCGAGCGGGAAGATCCAGCGCCGCGCGGCGCAGCGCGCCATGCTCGCCGGGCAGTTCGAGGCCGTCCATGCGTGGGCGCCCGCGCGCGAGGCCGCGGCCGAGCCCGATGCCCTCGAAGGCGACGAGGAGGCCGCGCGCCTGCACGACCTGCTGCGGGCCTGGTTCCGCGAGCAGGGCGAGGTGGCGGCGGCCCACATCGACATCGACCGGCCCATGGCGGCCTACGGCGTGGACTCGGTGGTGGCGGCCGAGTTCACCGTGTACGTCGAGTCGCTGGTGGGGGAGCGCGTGCCACCAGATTTCGTGTGGACGCACCAGACCATTCGCGAGATGGCGCGCTTCATCCGGCAGAAGCGATCGACGCCCGCGTGACACGACAGGTAAGGGAGGCGGCCACCCGCCTGCCCGCCCTCGCTACCGGAGCCGCGTGGCCAGCGAGTTGCCACCCGCCGCCCAGTGGACGCCCCCCGCGTCGGTGTAGAGCGCACGCTCGACCACGATCTGCGGCGGGGTCTCGCCCACCGACTCCACGATGGCCCCGAACCGGCGGCCCAGCGCCTCCGGGAACTCCGCCCGGACGTTGACGGTGAGGCGGCTGCGGGCCGTCACGCGGAACGTGCGGGCGACCGGCGGGGTGTCGTCCTCGAACAACAGCGTCACCAGGACGTCACCGTCGGCCTCCGACGTGTTGGCGACGAGCACGAAGGTGTCGGCCGCCGCCCCGGCCGACGTGACCTCGCCCGCCGCGATCGCCCACGCGGTGCCCGTGACGATGGTGCCCGGCGAGTTGTGGCCCTCGTGCCACGCGGGTCGCGGCCACCACATGGCGCGCTCCACGATGACCGGCACGTCGTTGGTGGACGTGACGATGGTCGAGATGGCCTGGTCCTGCAGCAGCGGACCCTCCAGGTTGACCCAGACGTTGAAGCGGCTCTCGGCCGCGACCACGTAGGGCCTGATCACGACGGTCCCGTCGCTGAGCAGGAACTGCACCTCGATGTCGGCGTCGGCCGGGGAGGGATTCGCCACGAGCACGAAGAGGTCGAACCCGGCCTGCGTGGACCCTTCGGCCAGGAACCAGCGGGTGCTCGGCGCGGTGACGCCGGCGCTCTCGTGGCCCGCCGTGTATTGGACGCCGCCGCGCGTCAGGTACATCGCGCGCTCGACGATGATCGGCACGGCGTTCAGCACGTCGATGACCGCGGACACGTCGGTGTTGGCCAGGGCCTGTGCGGGAGACTCGCCCTCGAACGTCTCGTAGTCCACCCAGATGTTGGTGCGGCTGGTTGGTGGCAGCGTCAAGGTCCGCTCGAGCGGCGGCGCGGGGGCCGGCCGCAAGTACCGCACCCGGACGCGCGCCTCCGTCGTGTTCGGGTTCTGCAGCAGGTAGAACAGGTCGAAGCCGGAGTGCGTCGCGCCCTCGGCCAGGTACCACGTCAGGGCCGGGGCCGTGACGGCGGTCTCGAGGTGCGACCCGTAGGCCGTGGGCCGGTCCCACGTCATCAGCCGGTCGGCCACCACGGGCACGTCGGACTCGACGACGGTGGAGAACTCGCGCGACGCCATGTCGGGGAGTGGGCCGACGCGGACGCTGCGGCTGGCCCGCGGCGGCACCGGCAGCAGGTGCGCGCGCTCGGTGCCGTCGGCTCGCTGCAGCCGCAGGAGGACGGTGGCCGCGCGGTCCTCGGGGTTGGTGACGGCCAGGTCCACCTCGAACAGCGGGGCGGTGGCGCCCTCGGCGAAGTAGCGCGTGAAGACGGCGTTCGGATGCGATCCGGCCAGCCACTCCTCGGCGTTCGTGCGGCCGTCCCGATCGGGGTCGCCACCGGCGCCGGCGTCACCGCTGGCCGACAGCGGATCGAGGCCGAACTGCGTCTCCCAGGTGTCGGGCAGCGTGTCGCCGTCGTAGTCCACCGGCGGTTCGTCCGGGGGCAGCGGCAGGTACGTGAACGCGCCGGCGAGGGTATGGGTTTCCGTGCCCACGGTGACCGTGACGTCCACGGTGGCCGGCGCCGCGGCGTCTGGCACCGTGACGACGATCTCCTGTCCGGAACTGACGGCTGCCAGCCCGGCCGGACGACCGCCGATGGTGATCTGCGCGGCGTCGCTGAACCCGGCGCCGCTGATCACCACCTGGAACCCGCCGGTGACGAGGCCGGATGCCGGGGCGAGCCCGGTCACCATCAGCGTCGGACCGGTGACCAGGACCTCTGGCTCCGCGCCTTCGCTCGACTGCTGCTCGAAGGCGACATGGCTCCCGTCCTCCGACACCGTGGGCTCCCCGTTGGAGCCGGCCGGCGTCGACGCGTCGTCGTCGGGCACGAGCGCCGGGTGCTCGGCGCCCTCGTCGGAGACGTAGATGTCGGAGCCGTCGTTGTCATCGGTGCCCGGCTCGTCGAGGTCGTCGGCCTCGGAGCTGTAGACGACCTCCGAGCCGTCGCCGCTCACGGCGGGGTCGGTGCTGGCACCGTTGCCGGTGGTGTCGCCGCTGGCCGCCTGTGAGGCGAGCTGTCGCAGCAGATCGGTGACCGACACCACGCCGCTGGCCGACACGCGGGGTGGCTCGACCGTCGCGGCGAGCACGGCGGGGCGCAGCAGCGGCCGCGGCCGCAGCACGATGATGTCCGAGGCCCGGTTGGTGTCGGCCGCCGCTGCCAGGTTGGTGGCGAGCGTCTGGAACGCCACCACGCGTCCGTCGCTGCTGATGTCGGGCCGGTCGCTCGGACCGTTGGCTTGCGGCCGTTCCTCGTCCACCGCCCCGGTCAGCCGCACCAGCCGCCGCGTGGCGCGCTCCCAGCGAAACACGTCCCGCACCCCGTTGGAGTCGGCATCGTCGAAGTTCGTCGCGTCGGACGCGAAGACGACGACGTCGGCGCGGGCCGAGACCGCGGGCCACACGCTGGGCCCGTTGCCGACGCCGTCGGGGCCGGCGCTGACCAGCCACGTCGCCCCGCTGGGCCAGTGGTGGAGGAACACGTCCGAGAGGCCGTTTCTGTCGCCGGGGGCCAGCGTGCCCGCCGTCGAGGCGAAGACCACCCAGAGGCCGTCGGGGCTGAGGTCGGGCTGGCCGCAGGCGGCGCTGGCCTGGGCGCCCGTGGACGCCACGCTGACGCGGAGGGTCCGCACGGCCCCGGGCTCGTCGAACACCCGGTCGGCGTCGGCATCGCGATCGTGCAGGAACACGTCGGCCACGCCGTTGGTGTCGCCCGGCACGAGGTTCGAGGCTTCCGACGTGAACGCGACGTAGCGGCCGTCGGCGCTGATCGACGGGGCGTCGCTCGGCGCGTTCGCCTGGACGGGGGGACCCAACCGCGACGTCCCCACGCTGACGCGCACGGTGGCCTGGCTGATGGTCTCGCGCACGAAGATGTCGGCGTGCCCGTTCGTGTCGCCCTCGACCAGGTCCGTCCGCGTCGAGACGAAGGCCAGGTAGCGGCCGTTGCCGCTGAGCGAGGGCTTGCCGGCCTGGATGCGCCGGGTCGTGCCCAGGCGGGCGAAGGTGGCGGTGACCGTGTGCGCACTCGTGATCGTGACGGCGCACTGGTTGGCGCTGGGCGCGGGGCAGCCCGTCCATCCCGCGAAGGCCGATCCAAGCGAGGCCGTCGCCCTCAGCGTGACCTGAGCACCCCGGGGATAGGGTTCCGAGCAGTCGCGCCCGCAGGTGATGCCCGCCGGGGTGCTGGTGACCGTGCCGAGGCCGCTGCCGCTCCGTTGCACGGCCAGCGTGTAGGTCGAGGCGGCCACGGTGAAGCTCCAGAACGCCGTGGCGCTGCCGTTGGCGTACGTCGTGCCAGCGGCGTTGGTGGCGCGCGCGTGCCAGTAGTAGGTGGCGCCCGGGGCCAGGCCGCTGAGTGCGGCGCTCGTGGACGTGCCCGCCCCGGTCCACGTGCTGCAGGCGCCGTCGTTGGAGGTGTCGTAGCAGTACGCGTAGCTCGCGGCGCCACTGCTGGCGCCCCACGACAGTGTCGGGTTCGCCGCGGCGCCGGTGGCGCCGTTGGCGGGAGACGACTTGCCGAACGCCGCTGGCAGCGGCGTGACGGTGAAGCTCCAGAAGGCGATGGCGCCGGCGTTGGCGTACGTCGTGCCTCCCGGGCCGGTCGCGCGCGCCTGCCAGTAGTAGGTGGCGCCGGGTGTCAAGGCCTTCAGGCCCACGGACGTCGAGGTGCCCGTGCTCGTCCAGGCGCTGCACGCGTTGTCGTTGGTGGTGTCGTAGCAGTACGCATAGGCCGTCGCGCCGCTGCTGGTGCCCCACGACAACGTCTGGTCGGGGGCGAGTCCAGTCGCCCCGTTCGGCGGGGCGGTCTTGTTGAAGGCGCCGGGGGGCAGCAGGTTCACCTGGATCTGGTCGGTCCCGGTGTTCTGGGCCTTGTCCATCGCCGTCACGGTGATGGTGTTGGCCCCGGGGGCCAGCGCCACGCCGCTGACCGACCAGTTCGTGGTGCCCGTGGCGGTGCCGGACGCGCCCGTGGCCGCATTCGACCAACTGACACGCGCCAGGGTCGATCCGCCGGAGTCGACGGCCGTGCCCGCGAGATCGACGGTCGCGGCGAGGGTGTCGAAGGAGGTCGCGGACGTGGGCCCGGTGATGGCGACCGCTGGCGCCACGGGGTCGACCAGCCCCTCGACGTTGTCGACCCAGACCGACCCGCTCGTGTAGGTCTGAATGAGTTCCCCGGCGACGTCCACGTAGACGTTCAGGAGGGTGTAGCGGGCGGGGAACGTCGAGATGCCCGACCAGTCGAGGGTCCACGTCGTCCAGGACGACTTCGTGATGGCGTTCAGGTTCCCGCTGAAGAAGCACCGATCGCGCTGCTGGTCGAGGTCGTGCACGCGGACGATCACGTTCGCGAAGTTCGTGCCCGGTCCCATGTTCGTCATCAGCCGGACGCGGACGCCGTAGACGTGCATCCAGGCCCGGAGCCTGGAGAGGTCGGGCGAGGTGAGGAGCACGTACCAGTAGCTGCCGGGGCCCGCGACGCCGTCCCCGTTCAGGCTGGTGTCGAAGCGGATCGCGCCCGCGGCGTCGCCGTCGGGGTCTTTCCCGATCGCGGCCGTGGGGTAGTTGGTGGTGTCGCTCCAGAACATGCCGGTCAGGTTGTCGGCGACGGGGGTCAGGGCTGAGCACGGGTTGTTGGCGTCGACGTAGGCCCCGGCCAGCGTCCACCCGTAGGCGATGTTCCCCGCGTTGAAGTCGTAGAGCTGTGCCGAGGCGCTGCCAGACGACCACGTCAGCACGACGGCGCCCCAGAGTCCGTGGCGCGCGAGCCAACCCGCCACCCGGGCGGCCCGTCGAATCACGCGGCTGCCCACTCCGACGCACTTCGAGAACTGCGCGGTCAGCATGGCTGCCTCCGAGGGCGGGGCTGAAGGAGCCCGCGGCGGCCGGTGTGGGTGGACGGCGTCGGCTGCGTCGTCCCTGCCGGGCGCGGGTGCGCGGCGCGCGAGGTGCCGCCGTGGCAGGTGCGGCGTGCGCGATCGCCCCGGCGGCGGCCGGGGCGACCGTGTCACGCGGGGCGAAAGGGGGCCACGGCCGGTATACGCCCAACGGCTGAGCCAGTCAAACTGAATCCGCCACCGACGTCGCCGGTTCGCCGCGACCACGTGGGACACTGCCGGAACCCCGGCAGCGCAACCCCGCCGTTGGCGGAGAGATCAGACTGGCCAGAGCTTTGCTACTATCCGCGTGGGCGGCACCGACCGTCCAGGAGGCATTTGATGAAGAAGGTATTCGGTCTCGGCTTGGCAATCGCACTGGTGGCGGGGTTCGCGAATCTGCAGGCGGCGGACGCCGCCAAGGGCAAGGAGCTCTACACCAAGAAGTGCCAGATGTGTCACGCGGCCGACGGCAGCGGCTCGGCGGCGAACCAGAAGAAGTACGGCGACAAGTGGAAGGCGCTCGGTGGCGCCGACGTCCAGGGCATGAAGGACGACGCGCTCGTGAAGGCCGTCAAGGCGAGCACGGCGCACAAGATGGTGGCCGGCAACACGAGCGACGCGGAGTTCGCGGACATCGTCGCGCACATGCGGACGCTCAAGAAGTAGCACGTCGCCCGCTGGCGGGCGGCCCCGCGTGGCCGCCCGCCGCGGTCCTCCGGCCGGCCCACCCGTTCTCCCGCCGCCCACCATCCGCCCGGTGCCCCAACCGTTCCAACTTCGGACCATCCCACGGTCCCCAAGTCGTAGTAGCATGCGGGGCCTGAGGACAATGCCGTCCCGGGAGGTCACGCGATGAGAACTGCTGCTGGTCTGGGTCTCGCACTTGCCATGGTGGCTGGCATCGCCACGCTGCAGGCGGCCGATGCGGCCAAGGGCAAGGAGCTCTACACCAAGAAGTGCCAGATGTGCCACGCGGCCGACGGCAGCGGCTCGGCGGCCAATCAGAAGAAGTACGGCGACAAGTGGAAGGCCTTCGGCTCGGCCGCCGTCCAGGGCATGAAGGACGACGACCTCGCGAAGGCGTTCAAGGGCAACGTCGCGCACAAGGCGATTGCCGCCTCCGTGCCCGACGCCGACCTCGCGAACGTCGTCGCCCACATCCGCACGCTGAAGAAGTAGTCCGGCCCGATCGGCGGGCGGCGCGCCCCACGCGTCCGCCCGCCGACGCCCTTCCGCTGCCGTGCGCTTCCGCCGCGTGAAGGACGCGGCGGGCCCGCCCGCCCACCGGGCGCTGCGCCTGGCGACGCACCTCACCGACGGTGCGCGCCGCCAAGCTGTCTTCCTGCCTGCCGGCTGACATCCGCGCCCGGCGGCGTGGCTTCTCCCTCACACGCTCCCGGACTGCCGCGGCCGTCGGCGGACGCTACGACCGGCGACCCGTAGTCGGATCACACCCGCTCGCCGGCGTACCGGACAGCGCGGCCGCCGCCTCGAGCACCGCGGCGAGCGCGCGGTCGGGATCGAATCGCGACACGCAGGCGACGTCGCCGCGTGCGCAGACCTGGTGCGCGCCGGGCAGGGGCGACAAGCCCTGGCAGCCGTAGCAGTCGATCTCGGGCACGATGGGGACGAAGTGGCCCGAGGCGCGCAGCGGGCGCCGCCAGTCGTGGTGCGCGTTCGTGTAGAACACGGCCATCGGCACGCCGGTGGCTCCTGCCACGTGCGCCGGCCCGCTGTCGCCGCCCACGAACAGCGCACTGGCAGCCATCACCTCGTGCAGGACCTGCACGGTGAACCGCCCGCGAACGTCGTGCACGCGCGAGGGAGGGCGCGCGTCCCCGCCGTCGTCGCCGCGCGTGCCCACGACCACGAGGTCGAGATCGGTGCGGGACAGCAGGCCGTCGATCACGTGCTGCCAGAGGGCGTCCGGCAGGTGCCGTTGCGGCGACCTGCGTCCCGGCCGGTGGATGACGGCGAAGGGCCGACCGATCCCGCGCACGGCGTCCTCGGCGAGGGCACGGTCTGCCGCCGACGGATACAGCTCGACGCCGAGATCACCATCGGCGTGCCCGAGCGCGTGGAACGCGTAGGCGTGGGTGGGATGGCAGGCGGGGTTGCGCTCGTAGACGCCGTCGAGGTCGAGGACGAGGTCCACGGGCGTCGTCAGGCCGCCCAGGTCCTCCATCGCGAGCGTGCGCCGCACGTAGGGGTTGTTGCGGAACACGTCTCCGTGGCGCGTGGCGACGTCGATGTGGCAGAAGCCACCGCGGGACTCGTGCAGGCGGCGCACGATGGGCGTCGCCATCAGCACGTCGCCGAGCGCGCGCCTGCGGATCACGAGGATCGTCGGGGGCCGTTCGAGCCGCCCCGTCGGCAGCACCACCGACCCAACGGCGGGCGCGGGCGGAGCCAGCAGTTCGCCGAAGCGGCGGAAGACGGCCGAGGAGGGCTGTCGGACGCGCAGCTTGGTGGCGAGGCGGTAGTGCCGTGGGAGGTAGTCGTCCACGAGGGCGGCACGAAGGCCCGGCAGGCCGCCGGCCCTGGCCACGCCCAGCGCGCGCACGACCGCGCGCGCGCCCCAGGCCGGCTCGCGCACGGCCCGCCACGTGCCGTGCCCGGCGAGGTAGGTGATCACGCGGAGCCACGCCCACCACCGGACGCGTCGGCGCGGTGCGGAGGGTGGCGCCACGCTCATCGCCCGGGCGCTCCGCCGGGGGCGCCTGCCGCCGCGGCCTCCGGCGAACGGCGCTGGCGGAACCAGGCCGACCGCGGCGCGAGACGGGCGATGCGCTGGCGCCACACGAGCCGGCGGTGGGCGCGCGCGAGGTCGCCGGGGTCGGCGACGTCGTACTCGCGGCGGCCGAGCGTCGCGTTGGCCCGCTGCATCTTCTCGACGATGCCGCCGGGCAGGTCCTCCACGTGGTGCGTGACCAGCGCCCCGTCCGGGAAGCTGCGGAACCGGCCGCGGGGTTCCGGGCAGAACGGGCGCAACACGGCCGGAACGTGCACCGGCATGTGTTCGCGCAGGTGCAGCGCGGGCAGCCGGTGCGCGGCGAGGTACGCGGCGACGTGCCGCTCGGCGTGCGCGGTGAAGTCCAGCAGGCCCGCGCGATCGCGCAGGAGCGCCGACTGCGCCACGGCGACGTCCACGGCGAGGCTGCCGTACTTCTCCACCCACACGGCGCTCGCCCACACGGCCCCGGTGGCGGCCATCCGCTGGAGGTAGCGATCCAGCACGGCGTCGGTGTGCACCCAGGCGTCGGCCTCCAGCAGCACCGTGTACGCGCAGGCCGGCGGCACGCGCGGGATGGCGGCGCGCAGCAGGGCGCCGGCCCCGGCGACGTGGCCCGGGGCGGTGTCGCACTCGACGACGTCCTGGACGCTGCCCGCGAGATCGGGCGGTACGGGGTGTCCCGCGGCGCGACCGTTCGAGGCCACGACTACGTGGTAGCGGTGCCGCCGCCAGTGGCGCCGCACGGCGTCGAGGCACACGCGCAGGTCGGCCACGCGGTCGTGCACGCGAACGACGAGGCAGACGTCCACGGCGGCGCGTACCCTCAGCGCGGCAGCAGGGGGCGCCCGGCGATGGCCGAGGCCGTGAGGTAGCCGCCGGCCATGGCGCCGCCGATGCCGCACGTGCAGACGTCCTGGCCGGTGAGCCAGAGGCCGGCGACGCCGGTGCGCGGCGCGAGGGCCCGCTCGGCGAAGCGGGCCGGGTCGTGGGCGAGGCCGTAGATCTCGCCGCGCGCGTAGTTGGTGAAGTGCCGGGTGCTGAGCGGCGTGGACACCTCGGCGACGTCCACCTTGTCGCGTACCTGCGGCACCTCGCGGTACAGCACGTCGAGCAGGCGATCGCGCAGCCGCGCCTTGAAGGCCTCGTAGTCGGTGCCGCGCCGGCGCCAGGGGGCCTGGCGCCACTGGGCGAACCACTCGTAGCGTCCGAGCGTGAGCACCTCGATGGTCGCCCGTCCCGGGAAGCGTGCGCCGAAGGACGGGTCCTTGGCCGAGGGAAACGAGATGTAGGCCATGGGGACGTCGGCCTCGGGGTCGGCCTCGAACCGGGCGAGCGCGCCCTCGAAATCGGGGCCGGGGTAGACCCACAGGTTCGAGCGGCCGAGGCCCAGGGCGGCGTCGGTGTGCTTCAGGCCGACGTAGAGGCACACGTGGGCGGCCGACGTCGCGAGGCGCGCGCGCACCCGATCGAGCCGGTCGCGGCCAGGGGCATCCGCCGGCAGCAGCCCGAGCGTCGTGGTGAGGCCGGCGTCGCTGACGACCACCGGTGCCGTGAACTCCCGCCCCGCGCGGGTGCGGACGCCGGTGACGCGCCCGCGCGTCACGAGCAGGTCGGTGACCTCGGCGTCCACGAGTACCGCGCCGCCGTGGGCCTCGATGCGCGGGACGACGGCGGCCGCCATCGTGCGCGCGCCGCCGACGGGGTAGTAGCCGCCGCCCAGGTAGTGGGTGGCGAGAATCGCGTGCATCCCGAAGCTCGAAGCCGCGGGCGGCAGCCCGTAGTCGCCCCACTGCGCCGTCAGCACGGCGACGAGTTCCTGGTTGCGCGTGAGCGATTCGAGCACCTCGCGCGTGGTGCGGCGGGCGTGCTTCAGGAAGCCCGCGCGCATCGCCCAGCCGCCGACGGCGGCCACCGGCGCCGGCACCGCCTTCTCGGCCCAGTACCACTGGCTGGCGCGCGACGCCGCGCGGATGGCGGCGAGGTAGCCGTCGATGGCGCCCGCCTCCCCGGGGAAGTACTCGACCATGCGCTGCCGCCAGCGCTCGCGGCCGGCGAGGTACTCGTAGCGGCGGCCGCCGAGCACCACCGTGTCGTAGACCTCGCCCATCGGCTCCCAGGCGACCGCGTCGCCGAGCACCTCCGCGAGCATGCGGCCCATCGACGAGGTGCGCCGCGCCTGGCCGATGTAGTGCACGCCGACGTCCCACTCGTAGCCCGGCCGTCGGAACGTGTGCGTGAAGCCGCCGGCGGTGTAGTGCCGTTCCAGCACGAGGACGCGCTTGCCGAGCTTTGCGCCGAGCAGCCAGGCCGCGGTGAGGCCGCCGATGCCGGAGCCGACGACGATCGCGTCCCAGGCGTCGGGACCGGGGAAGCGCTTCAGGGGGTGGCCGATGCCGTGTCCGCTCATGGTCTGGCCCGGGAGGTGGGGGACTCGTCGCGCGCCGGTCGCAGGAGCGCGGGGACGAGTGTCTCACGGACCAGGTGGCAACGATTCGGTCGTGACGCGGTGCGGCGAAAGTGGCGCGTGGCGGCAGAGGGATGGAGTAGACTGCGGCGCGCGCCGCCCGGCGCGGACAGGAGATCGGCATGCGTCCCATGCTCCGATTCCTCGAGGATGCCCTCATCGACCGCATCCTCGACGAGGCTCGCACCCTGCTCGCCGACCTCGGGATCGAGGTACACAACCCCGCCGTGCTCGACCTGCTGGCGGACCACGGGGCGCGGGTGGACCGCGCCTCCCGGAAGGCCTGGCTGCCCGGGGCGGTCATCGACCGGGCACTCCGCACGTCGCCGGCGGCCTTCGCGCTCCACGACGTGACCGGGCGGCAGACGCACGATCTCGGCGGCGACCGCGTCCACTTCACCCCCGGCTCGGCCGCCATCCACGTCCTCGACGGCGAGACCGGGCGCGCCAGGAAGCCGCACACCGGCGACTACGTCCGCTACGTGAAGGTGGTGAGCGGGCTTCGCCACATCGCCGCGCAGAGCACCGCCTTCATCCCGGCCGACGTCCCGAGCCGCATCTCGGACTCGTACCGCCTCTACCTGAGCCTGCTCCACGGCGTGAAGCCCGTGGTGACGGGGGCCTTCACGGTGGAGGCCTTCGAGGTGATGCGTGACCTGCAGGTGATCGTGCGCGGCTCGGCCGAGGCGCTGCGGGCCGCCCCGCTCACGATCTTCTCGTGCTGCCCGACGGCGCCGCTCAAGTGGAGCGACGTCACCAGCCAGAACGTCGTGGACTGCGCGCGCGCCGGCATCCCGGTGGAGTTCATCTCGATGCCGCTCACCGGCTTCGTCGCGCCGGTGACCCTCGTCGGCTCGATCGTGCAGCACGCCGCCGAGACGCTCTCGGGCGTGGTCATCGCGCAGGCGGCGTGCGCCGGCGCGCCCATGCTCTGGGGCGGCTCGCCGGCCATCTTCGACGTGCGCTACGAGACGACGCCGATGGGCGCGGTGGAGACGATGATGCTCGACTGCGCGAACGCGGAGGTGGGGCGCCGGCTCGGCCTGCCCACACATCGCGCTGAGCGACGCCAAGCAACTGGACGCGCAGGCCGGGTTGGAGACGGCGATGGGCGCCACGCTCGCGGCGCTCTCGGGCCTCAACAGCATCTCCGGGCCCGGCATGCTGGACTTCGAGAGCTGCCAGAGCCTCGAGAAGCTCGTGGTGGACAACGAGATTTGCGGCTCGGTGCTGCGGATGGTGCGCGGGATCGAGCCGCGCGACGACTTCCCGGCCCTGCCGATCTTCCAGGAACTGCTCCGCGAGAAGCACCTGCTGATCGCCAGGCACACGAGGAAGTGGCTGAAGGACCAGATCGCGTTCCCGGGGCCGGTGATCGACCGCAGCAACCTGTCGCGCTGGCAGGAGGAGGGCAGCCTCACGCTCGGGGACCGGGCGCGCCGGGAAGTGGCCCGCCTGGTGGAGGGCGCGCCGCCCTCGCCGCTCGACGACGCGGTGCGGAGCGCGCTCACCGCGCGGATGCAGGTCGAGGCCGGGCGGGCGGGCCTCGACCGCCTGCCGGAGCCGTCCGCGTGAAGTGGTCGATGGGCTGGGACGCCGGGGCCGTGGCGCCCGGCGTGGAGACCGTGGCGCGCTCGATGGGGTTCCCCGACGCGACCGCGATGTCGCCGCGCGTCGCCGCGCTCGTGGAGGCGGCGTCCGCGGCGTTCGCGCGCCTGGCGGCGCCGCGAGGCGTGGCCCGCCTCGTCGACCGCGAGACCTTCGCGCGCGTGTACGCCGGCGCCGGGCGCAACGACCCGCGCACGCCGCTCGCCGGCATCCACCCGCGCGCCGACGCGCTCGCGCTGTTCGTGGGCACGCTGGGCGAGGCGGTGAGCCGCGAGATCGCGGAGGCGTTCGCGGGCCGCGACCCCGCGCTCGCGTACGTCCTGGACACCGTTGCCTCGGAAGCGGCCGACACCGTGGCGACCCGCATCGCCGCCCAGGTGGCGGACCGCGTCGGGGCGCGCGGCGCCGCGGGCGCGCCGGCCGTGGCCCTGCCCTACAGTCCCGGCTACTGCGGCTGGCACGTGAGCGGCCAGGCGGCGCTCTTCGCCGCCCTCGAGCCGGCCCCGGAGACGGGCGTCACGCTCAACGACAGCTGCCTGATGCAGCCGCTGAAGTCGGTGTCGGGCGTGGTGGTGGTCGCCCCGCGCGAGGCCCACGCCATCGTCACCGACTTCGACTGCTGCGACGTCTGCACGACGCGCCACTGCCAGGACCGCCTGGCGGGCCTGTGAGCGAGCCGTCGGCCGCGGCACCAGCCGCGGGCCCACGGGAGCGAGGACACGTATGGAGTTGTTGACGCGCATCGCCGAGCAGCTGCAGGCCGGCGAGGACGAGGCCGTTCACCACCTCGTGCGGCAGGCGCTCGACGCCGGGCTCGCGCCGGGGGACGTGCTCAACAAGGGGTTGCTGGCCGGCATGGACGTGGTCGGCGAGCAGTTCCGCGTGCGGGAGATCTTCCTGCCCGACGTGCTGCTGGCCGCCCGCGCGATGTACGCCGGCCTCGAGGTGCTGCAGCCCCTGCTCGCGCGCGACGGCGTGCCCACGGCCGGCACGGTGGTGATCGGCTCGGTGAAGGGCGACCTCCACGACATCGGCAAGAACCTCGTCGGGATCATGCTCAAGGGAGCGGGGTTCGCCGTGGTGGACCTGGGCAACGACGTGCCCCCCGAGCGCTTCGTCGAGGCGGCCGAGGAGTCGGGCGCGCAGGTGATCGGGATGTCGGCGCTGCTGACGACCACCATGGCCGGCATGCGGCAGGTGGTGGAACTGGTGGAGCGCCGCGGCCTGGCACCGCGGGTCAAGACCATCGTGGGCGGCGCGCCGGTGACCGAGGCGTTCGCGCGGGAGATCGGCGCCGACGCCTACGCGTTCGACGCGGCCAGCGCCGTCGAGCGCGTGCGGGCGCTGGTCGGCGCGCGGTGAGCGGGCCATGCGATCGCTGACGGAGCGGCTCGCCGACGGCGACGTGCTCGTCGGCGACGGGGCCTGGGGCACCATGCTCATGGCGCGCGGCCTGCCGGCCGGCGCCGCGCCCGAGACCTTCGCCCTGTCACGGCCGGACCTGATCGAGGAGGTGGCCCGCCTCTACGTCGAGGCGGGCGCCGACCTGATCACCACCAACACCTTCGGCGGCACGCCAGCCCGCCTGGCCGACTGCGGGCTCGGGGATCGCGTCGCCGAGGTGAACCGCCTGGCGGTCGAGGCCGCGCGGCGCGCGGTCGGCACCGCGGCCCTGGTGTCCGGATCGATGGGGCCGACCGGCCGGATGCTGCGGCCGTACGGCGAGGCCGACCCCGCGGAGGTGGCCGAGGGCTTCTTCGAACAGGCGCGGGCGCTCGCCGGAGCGGGCGTCGATCTCTTCTGCATCGAGACGATGATCGCGCTCGAGGAGGCCAGGCTCGCGGTGTCGGCGGCGCGGCGGGCCGCACCCGGCGTGCCCATCGTCGCGACGATGACCTTCGAGCGGAGCCGGCGCGGGTTCTTCACGGTGATGGGCGACAGCGTCGCCAGCGTGGCGCGCGGGCTCGCCGAGGCCGGCGCCGACCTCGTCGGCTCGAATTGCGGCAACGGCATCGCGACGATGATGGAGATCGCCCGGGCGTTCCGCGAGGTGACGCCGCTGCCGCTCGCCATCCAGTCCAACGCGGGCCTGCCCGAGCTGGTGGAGGGACGCCTCGTGTACGCCGAGACGCCGGGGATGTTCGCCGAGGCGGTGCCGGCGCTCGTGGCGGCGGGCGTGCGGCTCGTGGGCGGCTGCTGCGGGACGACGCCGGCGCACGTGCGCGCCGTGCGCGACGCGTTGCGTGGTGGCGGGGCTGGTCGCCGCCAGTCAACTGGTTGAGTAGACTAGACCGCTTCTCGCTTGGGTCGACACAGCGCGGCGGGTCCTGTCGCCGGACAGCCCCACCCGTCCTCGGCGCCAAGACCCCGTGATCGCCGTGGCGCCTGCGCGGCGGGCGGGGCGCCCCGTCCGGCGCCACCCGCGCGCGGCTGGCTGCGCTGTCGACCCAAGCGAGTACCGATGTAGTTCACAAGCCCGTCACCGAAATCGGCGCGTTCGAGGCCAAGATGCGCCTCTCCGAGTTGCTGGATCGGGTGGCGCGCGGGCAGGTGTACCGCATCACCAAGCGCGGTCGGCCGGTCGCCGAACTGCGGCCGGTGCCCGCCTCAGGCGGACGCCTGCGGTTCGGCAAGGACAAGGGCCGGGTCGTCGTCGGCGACGACTTCGACGCCCCGCTGCCCGACCTCGCGGACTACACGGCGTGAAGATCCTGCTGGACACCCACGCGTTCCTCTGCGGTCGCCTCATCGCCGCCCAGGCCCTCGTCGGGCGCCTCCCCCTGGTCACGGGCGACCGCGTGTTCCGCAAGTACGGTGTCGACGTGCTCTGGTAGCGGCAGTCCAAGGTGGCGGCCGACACTGGCACGCCGGGACGCCACGGCTGGCGTGTCGCCGGAGCGTCCCGTGGCACCTGACGGGGGCGCCTGATCAGGCCGCCGGCCTGATGTTCTGGTTCACGCGGAACAGGTTGCCGGGGTCGTACATCGCCTTCACTTGCGACAGTCGCGCGTAATTGGGCCCGTAGGTCGCCTGCACGCGCTCCTGGCCCTCGTCCATCATGAAGTTCACGTACGCGCCGCCCGCCGAGTAGGGGTGCACGGCCTCCCAGTACCCCTTGCACCAGTCGCTGATCCGGGCCGCGTTCGACGGATCCGGGTCGACGCCGACGATCACCTCGGCCCACGTGGCGTCACGGTAGGCCCATGGCGTGTCCTGTCGGCCCACCCGGCTGGCCGCGCCGTTCACGGGGTACAGGTGCATCGTGGACTGCCACGACGGCAGGCGGCTCCCGTGCTGCACGTGGCGCGCGATGGCGTCATCCGGCAGCTCGTTCACGAAGTCGGCTCGCCAGTACCACTGCAGGCCGGGCGGCAGGATGGGGTCGAACAGGCTCTGCAGGACCGGGTAGGGCACGGTGCCGACGTGCTCGAAGAGCGGCGGCAACACCCGTCTCGCTTCATCGAGCCAGGGCCGCGCGGCGTCCTCGGGCCCCGTGAAGCACCAGACGATGCCGCACACCGTCTCCCTGTGCAGGGTGTCGGGAAACGGCGGCCCGGGGGGCACGCCGAGGAACGCGAAGAAGCCGTTGAGCTCGTCGGGCGCCGTCCGGATGAACTCCCGATACCAGCGCATCACCACCGGGGCGTCCTCGACGCGCCACAGCATGGGGCCGGCCACGACCTCGCGCACCGGGTGCGCGCGGAACTGGAACGACGTGACCACGCCGAAGTTGCCCCCGCCGCCGCGAAGGGCCCAGAAGAGATCGGAATGTGACCCTTCGCTCGCCACGACGGCTCGCCCGTCGGCCAGCACCACGTCTGCGGACACGAGGTTGTCGATGGTCAGGCCGAAACGGCGGGTGAGGTGGCCGAGCCCGCCACCGAGCGTCAGCCCGCCTACGCCGGTCGTCGACACGATGCCGGCCGGCACGGCCAGGCCGAAGGGCGCGGTGGCGTGGTCCACGTCGCCCCACGTGCAGCCGCCGCCGACACGCACGGTGCGGTCCATCGGATCGACGCGCACCCAGCGCATCGGCGAGAGATCGACCACGAGGCCGTCGTCGCAGGTGCCGAGCCCGCCGCCGTTGTGTCCACCGCCTCGCACCGCGACCACCAGCCGCTGGGACCGCGCGAAAGCCAGCGCGGCGACGACGTCCGCGAGGTCGTGGCAGCGCGCCACGACGCGCGGCCGCTTGTCGATCATGGCGTTGTAGACCCTCCGGGCCGCGTCGTACGACGGGTCGGAGGGCTCGATGAGCGTGCCGCGGAGGGCAGACCTGAACTGGGCGACGGCTTCGGAGTCGAGTGCGGGACTGGGCATTGGGGGCCTCCCTGTCTCACAGGAACGCAACGCCGTGGCCGCGCGGCCGCGCGAGTGCACGGCACGGACGCGGTACGCCGCGCCCGTCCCGCGGGCGTGACAGCGGAGGCCGACGCCCCCGCCGGGCACCCCGATGGGCGCCCACGAGGCCTCGCAACCGACGGACGATGTGGGGAACCCCTGGATTCTACGACTGAGACGGCGCGGCCTGGAAGGGGCGGGCGCCGGCCACTTCGCCGCTGGGATCGCGCGCTCGTCGACTACGCGCGCTCGCGGTGTCGCGCGAAGCGGGGCGACGGCGTCTCCCCGGTCCCCCTCGACGACGTCGAGCCCATGCTGCCCGACCAGGCCCTCGACGAGACGACCGCGCTCGATGCCGGCATCGCTGGCGCTGCTGGGCGTGGGCCTGCTCGGACTGGGCGGCCGCCTGCGTCGCGCGCGGCGCCGGTGACCCGCGCCGGGTGGGGCCGCGAGACCGGCCCGCCCGGCGGCCTCACCGCGACGGGGCGTCCACGACCTGGCCGTCGGCGGCGAGCACGACGTGCTCCCACTTGCTCAGGGCGCGCCCCGCGTAGGTGACGTCCGCGGCGAGCAGGCACTCGCGGAGGCCGCCGTTGTCGTGGAAGTAGACGCCGGCGCTGCCGCGACGCATCCAGGTCCAGAACGTCGACTTCGCGCACGGCAGCCCCTGGATGGTCTCCCCGTCGGCGAGGTTGCAGAACCGCAGCCGCCCGTTGGGATGGAAGTTCGTCATGGGCGTGTGGGTGCCGTCGCCGAAGCAGCGGTGACCGTCGAGCGTGGTGATGGCGGGCAGGAACGCGGTGGTGGGGCTGCCCGCCGCATCGACCGTCACCTGGGTGCCCGCCGGGAGCGTGAGACCGTTCGGGAACGCGTGGTCGCGCGACAGCGTGCAGGTCTGGAGCCGGCCGCCCGCGTCGTAGAACGCACGCACGGCGCACGGCACCCCGTCGATCTCCCGCGGGGCCTTCAGGAGTTCCTTGCGCGGGTTCGTGGCCGCGGCCACGGCCGCGGCCGGGGCCGCGGGGGCCGAGGCGAAGGCGCCGACGACGGCGGCGCAGGCGGCGAAGAGCGTCGCGGCGCTGGCCAGGCCCAGCCAGGCGGGCGCCAGGCGGCGACCCCGGTGCATCCGGGAGGGCGACGTGGCGTCCGGCGTCCCGCCGGTGCGCAGGTCCGCGAACTCGTCGTCCGGAGGGCGTGCTTCGGGCCCGCTGGCCAGCAGCGCGGCGCTCGCCAGCAGGGGCGGCAGCACCAGCAGCGCGAGCAGCGTCAGGCCGAGGTCCCAGCGTCCGTCGCCCAGGGCCTGCCGTACGACCATCGCCAGCAACCCCAGTGAGAGCAGGCCCATGAGCGCCCCGCCCAGGCGCGGCGACGAGCGCGCCAGCCAGGCTCCCAGCAGCATGGTGCCGCCGATCACGCCCTCGGCCAGGGTGCTCCACGACAGCCCGTGGGAGAGCACCGCGAAGCCGAGCCACGCCGTGCCGGCGGCGTAGCCCACGGCCTGGCCCAGCCGCTGGCCGCCCAGACCGCGGCCCATCGACAGGCCCGTCCGGACGAGCAGCGGCAGCACGAAGAGCAGGATCCACTCGGCCGTGAGGGGCGAGCCGTCGACCAGTTGCTGCTTGGCGACGATGAGGAAGAGCAGCGCGTAGACGCTCATCAGCGCCACGTGGCTGGCGCGGTAGTCCTCGTGGCGCTGGCGCTCGTCGGCGTCCGCGGCCGGGACGACGTCCCGCACCAGCGGCCCCAGCAGCGCCATCGGCAGCAGCAGCACGAGGGCCTCTTCCTGCCACGCCGCCATCGACGCCACGACGGCGAGGACCCATCCCACCCGCACGCAGATCAACGCACGGCGGCTCATGACGCATCTCCCTCGAGGACGAACAGGTCTTCCACGGTGGTCGCCAGCGCCCGGGCGAGACGCAGGGCGAGGGCGACCGACGGGTTGTAGTTGCCGCGTTCGATGGCCACGATGGTCTGCCGGGACACGCCGACCCGCTCGGCCAGCTCGGCCTGGCTCAACTCCCCGCGGACGAATCGGAAGTAGCGGACGCGGTTCTCCATGCCGGCAGCCTGGGACCCCCGAAGTGTGAACCTGGGTTGACGCGATGTCAACTTGACTTTACATTACGCGGCCGCCAGCGGGCGGTTCCGTCCGACAGTGAGAGCCGGCCCAACCCGCCGGTCCCCCGTCGTCCTTGCCGCGTCCTTCGGTCCTGTTCATACTGGGCGCGCCCTCGAGGACCCCCTCGTGACCCACTCACGCCGTACAGCAAGGCCCCACTGGCCGGTCGCGCTGGCCATCGTCCTGGCGGTCGCCACGCTCGCCGCGAGCGCCCACGCCCAGCCGGCGGCGACCCACGTGGTGCTCATCACGATCGATGGCCTGCGCTGGCAGGAGTTCTTCGGCGGCGCCGACCGCGACTACTTCAAGCGCGATGCGAACGGCGAGGCGGGGGAGGTGGCCGACCGGTTCTGGCGCCCCACGGCCGAAGCGCGCCGTGCCGTTCTCATGCCGTTCGTCTGGAAGACGATGGCCGTGCAGGGGCAGGTGTTCGGGGACCCGTCGGCGGGCAGCACCGTTCGCTTCACCAACGGCCTGTGGTTCTCCTACCCTGGCTACAGCGAGATGCTCGCCGGCGTGGCCGATCCGCGCGTCGACAGCAATCGCAAGGTGCCGAACCCCAACGTCACGGTCCTCGAGTTCCTCCACGGCAGGCCCGGCTTCGACGGTCGCGTCGCCGCGTTCGGCGCCTGGGACGTCCTGCCGTTCATCGTCAACGCCGAGCGCAGCCGTGTGCCGGTCGGCAGCGGCTGGACGCCGGTCCCGGCACCGTCGACCGAGCGGGAGCGCGCGATCAACACGCTCGCGTCCGACCTGCCGCGCTACTGGAGCTACGGCCCCTTCGACGTCCCCTACATGCACGCCGCGCTCGAGGCGCTGCAGGCCAGGCGCCCGCGCGTGCTCTACGTCATGCTGGGCGAGACCGACGAGTGGGCCCACGAGGGCCGCTACGACCTGTATCTCGACGCGGCCCAGCGCGCCGATCGGTTCGTGGAGCAGGTCTGGACGCTGCTGCAGTCGTCGCCTGAGTACAAGGACCGGACCGCGCTCGTCGTGGCGACCGACCACGGGCGCGGCGCCACCACCAAGGACTGGACCGATCACGGGCGCGACGTCGCCGCAGCCGATCGTTCGTGGATCGCGGTGTTGGGCCCCGGTGTGGCACCGCTGGGCGTGAGGCGCGACCTGAACGTCACCGCGTCGCAGATCGCCGCGACGGTTGCGGCGCTCGCCGGCGAAGACTTCCGCCGGGCGGTGCCGGCCGCGGCACCCCCGATCGATCTGGCACGGTAGCCGAACGCGGGCACGCTGCAGCCGTCGCCGGTGAACGTCGAGTGCCGGCCGGCGCAAGGCCTGCATGAGCGTCCGATTCCTCTTCTCCGACACGGGGCCTCGCATGCGATTCACCGGAGCACGGCTTGCGCTGAGCGTGGTGGCTGCCGCGACGCTGGTCGCGGCTGTCGCGGGGTTGGCGGTCGCGCCCGGCCAGGGCTCCCAGTCGGCCGACGGCGGCAACGGGCTCGACGCCCGGGTGAGCGGCTTCCTCGAGGCGCGCCGCGGCACGTGGCGCGACCTGAACGTGCCGGCCGCCGATGGCCGCGCCCTGCACGACCTCATCGTCGAGCGCGGCCTGACGCGTGGCCTCGAGATCGGCACGTCCACGGGGCACTCGGGGATCTGGATCGCCTGGGGCTTCAGCAAGACCGGCGGGAAGCTGACGACCATCGAGATCGACGCGGACCGCCATCGCGAGGCGACGCGCAACTTCGAGGAGGCGGGGCTCGCACGGTTCGTGGACGCGCGGCTCGCCGACGCCCACGAGCTGGTGCCCCGCCTCGAGGGGCCCTTCGACTTCGTGTTCATCGACGCCGACAAGGACTGGTACACGAACTACGCGAAGGCGGTGCTGCCGCGGCTGGTGCCCGGGGGCTGCCTCACGGCCCACAACGTCTCGCCCGGCCGTCGCTGGCAGGTGACGGGCGACTTCTACGACTACATCACGAGCCTGCCCGAGCTGGAGACCAGCTTCCGCGCGGGCGTCATGGTGAGCTGCAAGCGGAAGGACGCGCGGTGAGCGCGAGGTGCGTGCCGTGACGGCCCCGAGGATCCCGCCGGTCGCCTTGGCGCTCGTCGTGGCGCTGGCGATGTGGGCGGCATCGCGCCGGTGGCCGCAGTTCGCCGTGGCCCTTCCTGCCGCGACCGTCGTGGCGGCGGCGCTCGCGGTGGTCGGCGCCGGCGTGGCGCTGGCCGGGGTCACGGCCTTCCGGGCCGCGGGCACCACGGTGAATCCCCTCACGCCCGGCGGGGCGTCGGCCGTGGTGCGGCGCGGCGTCTACCGCTTCAGCCGCAACCCGATGTACGTGGGGCTCGTGGCGGGGCTCCTCGGCTGGGGGGTGTACCTCTCGCACGCCCTGGCGCTGGCAGGCGTGCCGGTGCTCGCGTGGTGGCTGGACCGGTTCCAGATCGTGGCCGAGGAGCAGGCACTGCGGGCGCGCTTCGGCGCCGAGTACGACGAGTACTGCCGGAAGGTCCGCCGCTGGGTGTGACCCGCGACCCGACTGGCCCCGCCGCCCGAACTTCCACCCCGCGGCCGTCGTAGCATGCTCGCCGGAGGCCGCATGCGTCGTCGCCACCTGTCGACCCTGGTGCTTGCCGGGCTCGCGTCACTCGCCGCGGGCTGGGGCCGGGCGCAGCCGGCAGACCACGCGCCCACGTTGCCCCCAAGGGCGTTCTTCGACGTGCCCCGCGCCAGCGCGCCGGTCGTGGTCGACGGCGTGCTCGACGATGCCGGCTGGGCCGCGGCGGCCGTCGTGCCCATCGCGTTCGAGTGGTCGCCTGGCGAGAACGTCCCTCCGCCCGTCGAGACGCACTGCCTCGTCACCTACGACGCGCGCCACCTCTACGTCGCCTTCCGCGCGCTCGACCCCGACCCGTCGGCCATCCGGGCCACGCTGATGGACCGCGACGACGTGGACACGTCTACCGCGCCCACCTCGGGCAGGGCAAGGCCGTGTTCCACCTCGGCGTCCGCACGTTCGTGCGCGCGATCCTCCAGTACACCGACGTCTCGCGCGACGCGGAGGCCTACACGATCCCCGTGCCGGGGCGCACGCGGCGCTTCTTCGCGCAGTACCTCTTCTCGTACAAGCTGAACCCGCAGACCGTGCTGTTCGCCGGCTATTCCGACAACGCGGACGCGGCGCGCGGCGTGGACCTGCGGCGCACCGACCGCACGTTCTTCCTCAAGCTCGGTTACGCCTGGGTGCTGTGACGGCGGGGAGGGCGCCGGGCGGCGCCCTCCTCCGGAAGGTCAGGCGGTGGCGGTGAGCGCGGCCGCCACGCGCGCGGGCGTCATCGGCAGGTGGCGCACGCGTGCGCCCACGGCGTCGAAGATCGCGTTGGCGATCACGGCGCCCATCGGCACGATCGACGGTTCGCCGCACCCCTGGGCGGCGATGCCGGGGTTGTCCACGATCACCGTCTCGATGCGCGGCACCCAGGAGAAGCGCGGCAGCTCGTACGTGTCGAAGTTGCGGTCGCGCACCGCGCCGTTGCCGAAGCGCACCTCTTCCGACAGGGCGTAGCCCAGCCCCATCGTGATGCCGCCCTCCATCTGCTGGCGCGCGCCGTCGGGGTTGACGACCACGCCCATGTCCTGCGCGCAGACGACGCGCACCACCTGCACGCGGCCGGTGGCCCGGTCCACGCGCACCTCGGCGATCGTGGCCACGTAGCTGCCCACGTCGATGGCGAGGGCCACGCCCACGCCGCGGCCGCTCGGCGCGGGCGTCGGCGTCCAGCCGAACCGCTCGACGGCCGCCTTCAGGACGCGCGTCATCCGCGCGTCGGCGAGGTGCTTCAGGCGGAACTCCACCGGATCGACGCCGGCCTTGGCGGCCATCACGTCGATCTGCGACTCGCGCGCGAACACGTTGGTGTTGGCCGCGGGCGCGCGCCAGGGGCCCACCGCGAACGGGTGCAGGCCCGGCGGGTTGCGCTGCCACCCGCCGCGCGCGAGCGTCCGGTGGTGCGGGATCGCGTAGTAGTGCTCGGTGCCGCCGCTGCCGGCGCCGACCACCGTGTAGTCCCACAGCACCGGGGCGCCGCCCGCGTCGAGCCCGGACGTCACCGTGACGACGGCGGCGGGGCGGAAGGTGTCGAAGAAGAACTCCTCCTCGCGGCTCCAGACCACGCGGACGGGCACGCCGGTCCGCACGGCCAGGCGCGCCGCCTCGATGGCCTGCTGGTTGGCGCTCTTGCCGCCGAAGCCGCCGCCGAGATAGGGCGTGATCACCCGCACCTTGTCGGGCGCGAGGCCGAGCGCCTGCGCCAGCTGCGACTTCAGCGGGAACGGTGTCTGCGTGGAGGCCCACACCGTCACCTTGCCATCCTCGACGCGGGCGAGGGCGGAGTGCGTCTCGAGCGCCGCGTGCGCCACGTAGGCGTTCACGTAGGTGTGTTCGAAAGTGTGTGCCGACAGCCGCGCTCCTTCGGCGAGATCGCCGCCCTCCTGCACGCGCTCGGCCGCGGGCGCCGCCTTCACCAGGTGCTCGAAGATGTTCCGGTCGTCGAGCGTCGAGGGGGAGGGGGACCACTGCGCCTTCACGAGCGCCAGCGCCGCGTCGGCCTCGTCCCGGTGCGCGTGCAGCACCGCCACCAGGTCGCCGTCGCGCACCACCGTCACGCCGGGCCGGGCCGCGGCGGCCGCGGTGTCCACCGACACGAGCGCGGCGCCGTGCGCCGGCGGGCGCAGCAGGCGGGCGTGCAGGGCGCCGGGCGGCGCCAGATCGCCGGCGTACACCGCCTTGCCCGTCACCTTCTCGAGCCCGTCGCGGCGCGCGGCCGGCTGGCCCACGACGGTGAAGGAGGACACCGGCTCGAGCGACGGCTTGCCCGCGAGCGTGCGCTCGATCCGCTTCCCCTCGGTGAGCTGCGCGTAGGTCACGCGCCTGGCGGCGTCCTTCAAGTGCAGGACGGTTCCCGCCTCGACGCGCAGGTCCTCGACGCCCGCCTGCAGGCGCTCGGCGGCCAGCTGCAGCAGCACGGCCCGCGCCTCGGCGGCGGCCGCGCGCAGGATGGGCCCGAACTGCCTGATGCTGAGCGAGCCGAACGTGCCCATGTCCCACGGGCACAGGTCGGTGTCGCCCATGACGACGTCCACCGACGCCAGCGGGACGTCGAGTTCCTCGGCCACGAGCTGCGGCAGCGCGGTCATCGCGCCCTGGCCCATCTCGACCTTGCCGACGAGGCAGGTGACGCGCCCGTCGGCGCCGACGTGGAGGTACGCGTTGAGGTCGCTCGGATAGCCGGTCCGCGGCTGCGGCGGCCGTGGTCCCTCCTGTGCCAGCGTGAAGGCGTCGAGGGCGACGGCGACCAGCAGCCCGGTGCCCGTGAGCTTCAGGAACTCGCGCCGGTCCACCGTGGTGGCGAACCCCCATCCCTCGGGGACGACCATCGGCTCGTCGTGCGGGTTCATCGCGCGCCTCCCCTCATCGCGGCCGCGGCCGTCTCGATCGCCTCGACGATGCGCACGTGCGCGCCACAGCGGCAGAGGTGCGCGTCCAGGGCGCGCACGATGTGGTCGCGGGTGGGCTTCGGGTGCTCGTGCAGCAGGGCGCACGCCCCGAGGATCATGCCGGGCGTGCAGAAGCCGCACTGGTAGCCGAGGTGCTTCAGGAAGGCGTCCTGCACCGGGTGCAGGACGCCTTCGCGGGCCAACCCCTCGATGGTGACCACGCGTGTGCCCTCCACCTCGCGCACCGGCGTGGCGCACGCGCGGACGGCCCGGTCGTCCACCAGCACCGTGCAACTGCCGCAGAGGGCCTCGCCGCACCCGAACTTCGTGCCCGTGAGGCCGAGGTCGTCCCGGAGGACCCAGAGCAGCGGGCGATCCTCGTCCACCGTCAATCGCGCGGCGGCGCCGTTCAGCGTGAACTGCAGGGCTCGCGTGGCCATGGCCGTGCTACTTGGCGACGGCGGTCTTGACCTTGGCCATGGCGTCCTTGCCGTAGTAGGCGCAGACGCCCTTCCTGGCCTTGGGTTCGAGCGCGAGGTCCTTGATCGCCTTCTTGACCTTGGCGTCCGACACGCCGAGTTCCTTCGCGATCGCGCCAGCGGTGAGCAGGGAGGAGAAGTCCGGAGCAGCCATGCGTGCCTCCACGAGGTGAGCGCGGCACGGGCGTCGCACGAGAGCGTGCGGTGGCGCGCCGCGGGGCGATGATAGCCCCGTTCGGCGCCGCCGGCGCCGTCGAAGGCGGGCCCTGTGGAAGGCGGGGCCCGGCCGGCGCGCCCGCGGCGTCGAAGGTCAGCGCGTGGCGGGGAAGAGCGGGCCGATGGTCTTGCGCATCAGCAGTTCCCCGTGGCCGGCGACGAGGAAGTCGGGGACCTCGCCGATCACCTTGTACCCGTGGGCGTCGTAGAAGCGCCGCGCGCCGCCGTTGAAGCTGGACACGAAGAGGAAGACGTTGGGCCGCTCGCGGAACACGCGCGCCTCGACGCGCGCGAGGAGGGCGGCGCCGAGGCCCCGGCCGCGATGGGCGGGGGACACCGCCAGCGTCTGGAGGTACCCCGACAGCACGCCCTGCATCGCAATCACCGCGAGGCCGGCCACCGTGTCGCCGTCCTTCGCGAGCAGCACCTCCCGGTCGGGGAGGTCGAACACCGCGCGCGCCCGGTCGAAGCCGATGCCCAGCGTGATCCACGGATCGGAGCCGGCCATGATCCTGGCGCACGCGTCGCGTTCCTCGTCGGTGGTCAGGGGCACGAACTCCACGTGGCTCCTCCCGCGCCGCTCGCCGGGCGCACGCCGCGCCCTCGACGGTACGCCAGCGCCGTGACACCATGCAACGCGCCGCGGTGCCGCCGCGGGCGCCGACCATGTCCCCGTCCTCTCCCGCCGAGTCACGTCCGCGCTCCCCCTGGCCGCTGGTCGCGCTGCTGTGCGCGACGGCGACGGCCGGCTACCTCTGTCGCGTGAACGTGTCCACGGCGGGTGCCCTGCTGATGGAGGAGTTCGGGCTCACGCAGGCACAGCTGGGGCGCGTCTTCAGCGCGTTCCTGCTCGGCTACGCGCTGACGATGGTGCCGGGCGGGGCGCTGGCGGACCTGTGGGGCGCTCGGCGCGTGCTCGTGCTGGCCACGTGGGCCTGGGTGGCGCTCACGCTGGCCCAGGCGGTCGCCGGCTGGGGCCCCCTTGCCGCCTCGTCGGGCGTCGTGCTCGCCGGCTTCATGGCGCTGCGGTTCCTGCTCGGCGTGGCGGCCGCGCCCACCTACCCGGCGTCGGCCGCCGGCGTGTCGGCGTGGGTGCCTCGCCCCGCGCAGGGACGCGCCACCGGCATCGTCCTCGCCTCGATCGGCCTCGGCTCGGCGATCTCGCCGCCGCTGCTGTCCTTCGTGATGGTGTCGTGGGGCTGGCGCGCGGCGCTGCTGGTCTCCGCGGCACCGGCCGTCATCGTCGGCGCCATCTGGGCGTTGGCGCCGCGGCCGCCGGCCGCCGGGACGTTGCCGGTCGCGGCGGCCCGTGGCGACCGGGCCTCGGCCGGCCCCGGGAGGCTGCTGCGCAGCGGCGGTTTCGCGCTGCTGACGGCCAGCTACACGCTGCAGGGCTACATCGGCTACATCTTCGTGTTCTGGTTCTACCTCTATCTCGTCCAGGAGCGGCGCTTCGACCTCCTCCAGGGCGCCTGGGTGAGCAGCGTGCCGTGGCTGTTGTGCCTCGTGTCGATCCCCGGGGGCGGCTGGCTCGCCGACCGGGCCATCGTCAGCCGGCTGGGGCCGACCTGGGGCGCGCGGGTGGTGCCGATGGCGGGCCTCGCCGCGTCGGGCGTGCTGATCTCGGTCGGGGCGCGCACCTCGGACGCGTGGGTGGCCGCGGTCGCGCTCGCCCTGGCCACGGCGCTCGTCCTGAGCGTGGAAGGGCCGTTCTGGTCCACGTTGACGCGGCTGGCGGGCGCGTCGAGCGGCACGGCCGGCGGCGTGATGAACCTCGGGAGCAACGTCGGCGGCCTCGTCTCCCCGGCGCTCACCCCGGCGCTGGCCGCGTGGATCGGCTGGGAACACGCCCTCCACGTGGCGGCGGCGCTCGCCGTCGTGGCCGCGGTGCTGTGGCTCGGCATCGACGCGGGCGCGGGCCCGCCCTCCCGCGACGACCACGCCGGCGACTGACCGCGCGCGCCCCCCGGGCGGCGGCGGCTCAGCGCAGTTCCCGCTTCAGCACCTTCCCGGTGGCGGTCATCGGCAGCGCGTCCCTGAACTCGACGAAGCGCGGCGCCTTGAACGCGGCGAACTGCTCGCGGCACCACGCGAGCAGGTCGGCCTCGGTCGCCTGCGCGCCCGCGGCCCGCACGACGTAGGCCTTCACCTCCTCGCCGAGCCGATCGTCGGGCACGCCGACCACGGCGCACAGCGACACGGCCGGGTGCGTCATCAGCACCTCCTCGATCTCGCGCGGGTACACGTTGAAGCCGCCGCGGATGATCATGTCCTTCGTGCGGTCGACGATGCTCAGGTAGCCGTCCTCGTCGAGGCGCCCGAGGTCGCCCGAGTGGAACCAGCCGTTGCGCGTCACCTCGGCGGTGGCCTCCGGGCGCTTGTAGTAGCCCTTCATGATGTTGTGGCCGCGGATGACGACCTCGCCCACCTCGCCGACCGGCACCGGGCGGTCCATCGGGTCCACCACCGCCACGTCGATGCCGAGGATGGGCGTGCCCACGGTGCCCGGCTTGGAGGGGCGCGTCGCGTGGTTGAAGGTGGCGACGGGCGAGGTTTCCGACAGGCCGTAGCCCTCGAGGATGCGCACGCCGAACAACGCCTCGAAGCGCCGCAAGAGCTCGACGGGCATCGGGGCCCCGCCCGACGTGCACACCCGCAGGTGCTCGCGGAGCGGGGAGACGTCGGCGCCGGTCGCCGCCACGTGCTCGGCGAGCCCCCAGAACATCGTCGGCACGGCCGACCAGGCGTTGACCCGCTCGCGGCGCATCGCGTCGAGCACCGCGCCGGCGTCGAAACGGGGCAGCAGCGCCAGGGTCTGGCCCGCCATCAGCCCGGCGACCATCTGCGTCACCTGCCCGAAGGAGTGGAACAGCGGGAGGGTGACGAGGGCCACGTTGCGCGCCCCGGGCCGGCTGTCGAGGAACGGCCGGTAGAGGTCGAGACAGCCCCAGGCGTTGAACGAGAGGTTGGCGTGGGTCAGCTCGGCGCCCTTGGGCTGGCCCGTGGTGCCCGACGTGTAGAGGATGACGGCGGTGTCTCCCGGCCGTTTCGGCTCGGCCGCGGCGACGCCGTCGGCGGCGGCGAGCAGCGCGGCGAGCGATCGGGCCCCGTCGGGCCCCGACGGGGCCATCGGGTCGACGGTCATCACCACGAAGTGGCCGCAGTCGGGCGCCTGGGCCACCGCCTCGCGTCCCCACGCGGCCATCGGCAGGTCGGGCGTCCCCTCGAAGCAGAAGTAGGCCCTCGCGTCGCTGTCCTTCAGGTGGTAGGCGATCTCGCGCGGCTTGAGCAGCACGTTCAGGGGCACGACGACGCAGCCGGCGCGCAGGATGCCGAAGTAGACGATGGGGAAGTAGGGGACGTTGGGGCACGAGAGGGCCACGTGGTCGCCGGGCTGGAGGCCGAGCGCCCGCAGCGCCGAGGCCACCTTGCCGGTGAGGGCGTGCAGCTGCGCGTAGGTGAGGCGGCGGTCGCCCATCACGACGGCCTCGGTGGTGGGCGCGAGGCGGACGTGGTGGTCGAGGATCGTCGCGAGGTTCAGGGTGGTGGCGGCGGTCGACATGCGGCGCTCCCGCGCGGACGCCGCGCGGGGCCGTCCGCAGAAGGTGGTGCTGGACGTGGGGCGCCCGATTCTAGCCCAGCGCGCACTGGCGCGCACCAGCGGCCGGGTGCCGGCCGGCGCGGCTGTGGTAGCCTACGGCCTCGACGAGCGCACGCACGAACGGCGTCCTGCCGAGGATTGGCCCCGCGCTCCGCGCGCCTGCGCCAGCCGCGGCACCCCGCCGAGGGATGTGACAGGAGAGCCCGCCATGGAAGACCTGAACACCAGCCCCGAGTCGGCCACCGCCACCTTGCCCGACCAGTCCGGCGCGGCGCCGGCGCCCGAGCCCGCGGCGGCGCCACCGCGGGGGCCATCGGCCGACGACAGCGCCGGCAGCCTCGAGAAGGTGCGCGACATCCTGTTCGGCGTCCAGATGCGCGACGTGGACCGCCGGTTCGCCGGCCTCGAGCAGCGCATGGCGCGCGAGGCGGCCGACCTGCGCGAGGACCTGCGGCGTCGCCTGACGGCGCTCGAGCTCTTCGTCAAGAGCGAGGTGGAATCGCTCAACAGCCGCCTGCGCGCCGAGCACGAGACGCGCACGACGCTGGCGAGCACGGTGGGGCGCGACCTCGCCGCGCTGGCCGGCACGCTGGAGCGGCGCGCCTCGGCGATCGACGACCAGATGGACCAGCGCCAGCGGGACCTGCGGCAGCAGATGCTCGATCAGCACAAGCGGCTGAGCGACGACCTCGCGCAGAAGGCGCAGGAACTGCTGTCGGCGCTCGCCGGCGAGGCGGCGGCGCTGCGGCACGCGAAGACGGATCGCGCCACCCTGGCGGCGCTGCTGGCCGAGATGGCCGGGCGCCTCACCGAGGGGCTCGACAGCGGCGGCCGCGGCCACCACGAGTGAACGCGTGAGCGCGCCGCCCGCGCCGGCCGGTGTCGCGGAGGACGCCGACCGGGAGTTCGAGGACCTCCGCGCCCTGCTGGTGGGCCCCGAGCGCGATGCGCTGCGCGAGGTGCAGGCGCGCCTCGACGAGCGCCACGCCGCGCGGCAGGTGGCGGCCGTGCTGCCCGAGGCGGTGGCCGCGCGCGGCCGCGATCCCCGGCTGGTGCGCGCGCTCACCCCGCCGGTGGAGGAGGCCCTGCTGGCCTCGGCCCGCCGCGACCCCCGCCCGCTGGCCGACGCGCTGTTCCCGGTGCTCGCGCCCGCCATCCGCAACGCCATCGCCCACGCGCTGTCGGCGATGGTCGAGTCGATGGGGCGCGTGATGGAGCACAGCCTCTCGTGGCGCGCCCTCGGCTGGCGCCTCACGGCCCTGCGCACCGGCCGGCCCTATGCCGAGGTCGTGCTGCTCAACACGCTGGTGTACCAGGTGGAGCAGGTGTTCCTGGTGCACCGGGAGAGCGGCCTGCTGCTGCAGCACGTGGCGGCGCGCGAGGTGCCCGCCCAATCGCCCGAGACCGTGTCGGCGATGCTGACGGCCATCCGCGACTTCGTCGCCGACTCCTTCGGCGCCGCGGCCGGCGACGGCGTGGACGCCCTACGCGTGGGCGACCGCGCCGTGTTCGTGGAGCAGGGCCCGCACGCCTTGCTCGCCGCCGTCGTGCGGGGCACGCCGCCGCCCGAGCTGCGGGCCGTGTTCCAGGAGGCGCTGGACACCGTGCACCTGCAGACGGGCGAGGCGCTGCAGGCCTTCGACGGCGACGATCGGCCCTTCGAGGTGGTGCGCCCGGTACTCGAGCAGTGCCTGCGGGCGCAGCGGCAGCAGCGCGGCGGCGCGCACGGCCGGCGCTGGGCCCTCGGCCTCGCGGTCCTGGCGGTGGCGCTCGCCGGGTGGTGGGCCGTGAGCGCGTGGCAGCAGCGGCAGCGGGACGCGCGCGTGCTGTCGGCGCTGCGCGCCACGCCCGGCCTGGTCGTCGTGTCGGCCGAGCGCTCGGGCGGGCGCCTCGTGGTGTCGGGGCTGCGCGATCCGCTCGCCGGTGATCCCGTGGCCATCGCGCAGCAGGCCGCCGGCGTCGGGGGCGGCGAGGTTGAGGGCCGCTGGACGCTCTACCACGCGCTCGACCCCGCCATCGTCGTGGCGCGCGCCGGGCAGGCCCTGCGGCCACCCCAGGGGGTGACGTTCGACTGGCGCGACGGCACGCTGCTGGTCGCCGGGGCGGCGCCGGCGGCGTGGCTCGAACGGGCGGCGCAGTCGGCGCCGCTGCTGGCCGGGGTCTCCGCGGTGGACCTGTCGGCGGCCGCGGAGGCGGAGATGGGGCGGCTGGCCGGCGAACTGGCGGCCATCGACGTCCAGTTCGCGCGCGGCGCGGCCAGGTTCATGGAGGGGCAGCAGGCGCGGCTCGACGCGCTCGCGGCCGAACTCGCGGCCCTCGACGCGGTCGCGGCCGTGGCCGGCCGGCGCCTCCGCGTGTCCTTCACCGGCCACGCCGACAGCGACGGCTCACCCGACGCCAACGTGCCGCTCAGCCGACAGCGTGCCGAGGCGGTGCGTCGCCTGGCGCTGCCGGCCGCGCCCCGGGCGCTCGACGTCGAGGTGACCGGCGCCGGCAGCACCGACCCGGTGGCGCGCGGCGGCACCGAGGCCGACAAGGCCCGCAACCGTCGCGTGAGCGTTCGCGTGCAGCAGCCAACAGGGCAGCCGTCATGATCTCGAAGAAGGTGTGCATGCTCGGGGGCTTCGCGGTGGGCAAGACGAGCCTCGTGGCCCGCTTCGTCCACGGCGTGTTCTCGGAGAAGTACCTCACCACCATCGGCGTGAAGATCGACAAGCGCACCGTGCGCGTCGACCAGGACGACGTGGACCTCGTGGTCTGGGACATCTACGGCGAGGACGACTACCAGCGCCTGCGCCTGTCCTACCTGCGCGGCGCCTCCGGCCTGCTGCTGGTGGCCGACGGGACGCGCCGCGACACGCTGGACATCGCCAAGGGGCTGCGGCTCACGGCGCGCGATCACCTCGGGGCCGTCGCCGCGGTGCTCGTGATCAACAAGGCCGACCTCGCCGCGTCCTGGGAGATCTCCGCCGACGAGGTGGACGCCCTGCGCGTGCAGGGCTGGACGGTGCTGGAGACCAGCGCGAAGACCGGCGACGGGGTCGAGGCCGCCTTCGAGGCCCTGGCGCAGCAGATGCTGAAGGCAGGAGACGCCGCATGAGCCGCGAGTTCGTCTTCGAGGACCTGCTCGCCGTGCTCGACGCCGTGGTGCTCGAGCGGCGGACCGACGGCAGCTTCCTGCCGCTCGGCCCGGTGCCGTCGTGGTTCGCGGGCCTCGGCGCCGACGGCACCTTCCCGTTCCTGGGCACCTTCCTCGAGGAGGCCACGGCCTTCTGGACGACCCAGGTGCGCGGCCGGCTCTCGTCGGGGTTGTGCGCGGCGACCAACGCCGAGGGGCGCGAGTTCCACTTCGAGGCCACCGCCGTCGCCATCGCGGGCCGCCAACTGCTGCTCTTCGAGCTGCCGCGCGGCGTGGACGACCTCCGCTCGATCCTCCAGGAAGCGCGCGAGGAGAAGCTGGCGCGCGGCGGGCTCGAACGCCTGCTCGACGCGCGGACGCAGGCGATGCGCGACGTGCGCGCCGACCTGCAGCAGCTCGCCGAGCGCCTGCGCGACGGCGCGCGCCACGCGACGGGGCCGGCGGCCGACGCCTCCCGCGACCTGGCCGCGCAGTTGAGCCGGCTCGAGGCGCGCCTCGCCGACGCGCTCGCCGGCGTCCGGCGTCCCGCGCAGGGCTGACCGGCGCCGCCGGTCCGGCGGGAAGCGGACGCCGCCGGGGGTAGAATGCGCTCGCCTCGTCGCGGCCCCGCCGCGGCGGATCACGGGAGGTCGAGCTCATGAACGCCTCGTCCCGGCGGCAACTGGTCGCCGTCCTCACCCTGGCCAGCGTGGCCGCCCCCTTCGGCCTCGGCGCGCAGGGCCCCTCGTCCTCTCGCACGGTGAAGCCGGTGCTGCACGGGCGGCACTGGATGGCCATCACGGGCAAGCCGCTCGCGGCCACCGCCGGCGCGCTCATGTTCCAGAAGGGCGGCAACGCCGTGGACGCCGCGTGCGCCATGCTCGGCGCCACCTCCACCATGTGGGACACGCTCGGGTGGGGCGGCGAGACGCAGGCCCTCATCTACCATCCGCAACTGAAGAAGGTGATCGGCATCAACGCGCTCGGCGTCGCGCCCACCGGGGCGACGCCGGAGTTCTACCGCGGCAGGAAGATGCCGTACCCGCCGGAGTACGGGCCGCTGGCGGCCGTGACGCCCGGCACGCCGGGGGGCCTGCTCGTGATGCTCGCCGAGTTCGGCCGGCTCAGCCTGAAGGACGTGCTCGGGCCCAGCATCGAGATGGCCGACGGCTATCCCATCGAGCAGCAGGCCGCCGACGCCATCGAGCGCCAGAAGCGCGAGATCAAGAAGTGGCCGTCGTCTGTGAAGGTGTTCCTGCCGCACCTCGGCGAAGCGCGCGAGGCGCCGCGCGCCGGCGAGATCTTCCGCCAGCCCGACCTGGCCGCCACGCTGCGCAAGCTGGTGGAGGCCGAGGCGCAGGCGCTCGCGGCCGGCAAGAGCCGCAGGGAGGCCATCTACGCCGCGTACGACCGCTTCTACAAGGGCGACGTCGGCGAGGCCTTCGCCCGGGGCGCGCAGGAACTCGGGGGCCTGATCACCGCGCAGGACCTCGCGAACTGGAAGGTGCACGTCGAGGAGCCCGTGAAGGTGTCCTACAAGGGCATCGACGTCTACAAGCTCGACGTGTGGACGCAGGGCCCGGCGATGCTCCAGGCGCTGAACCTGCTCGAGCAGGTGGACCTGAAGGCGATGGGCTACAACTCGGCGCGCTACGTCCACGCGCTCTACCAGGCGATGAACCTGGCCTTCGCCGACCGGGACTTCTACTACGGCGACACTTACTTCCCGCCGCAGGAGCCCGTGGCCGGCCTGCTGTCGAAGGAGTACGCCAAGGCGCGCTTCGCGACGATCGACTGGGCGAAGAACGATCCGCACGTGAAGCCCGGCGACCCGTACCCGTTCGAGGGCAAGGCCAACCCGTTCACCGCCCTGCTCGAGAAGTGGCCGCCACCGCCGGCCGCGAAGGGCGACGGCACCAGTTGGCAGGTGGCGCGCACCCACGACGAGGGGTTCACGGCCGGCACCACGGCGGTGCAGGCGGCCGACGCGGAGGGCTGGGTGGTGTCGATCACGCCGAGCGGCGGCTGGATTCCCGCCGCCATCGCGGGCAGCACCGGCATGGGCATGAGCCAGCGTATGCAGAGCTTCGTGCTCGACGCGGCCGAGAACCCCTTCAACGTGCTCGAGCCCTTCAAGCGCCCGCGCGTGACGCTGACGCCGAGCCTCGCGCTCAAGGACGGCCGCCCGTTCCTGTCGTTCTCCGTGCAGGGCGGCGACTCGCAGGACCAGAACCTGCTGCAGTTCTTCCTCAACGTGGTGGAGTTCGGGATGAACGTGCAGCAGGCGGCCGAGGCCGCCAACGTCAACAGCTACCAGATGCGGAGTTCGTTCGACGACCACCGGTCGGAGCCGGGCCGCCTGCTGGTGCGCGCCGACACCCCGCAGTGGGTGCGCGACGAACTGGGGCGCATGGGGTATCGCGTGGAGACCAGCCGGCTGACGTCCGGGCCGATCAACGCGATCTACTTCGACTGGGCGCGGGGATCCTTCTGGGGGGCCGCCAGCGACTTCGGCGAGGACTACGGCATCGCCTGGTGAGGGCACGAGCGCCCGCGGGCGCGCGCGTTGGCGCGCCCCGCGGGCGGGTCACCGGGGTGGACGCCCAGCGCAGGATCAGCCGTAGTAGTTCACGTGCTGGCCCTTGTCACCGGACGGGCTGGCTTGCTCCACGAGCCGGACCAGGGCCTGCGCCTCCTGCTTGCGCTGGCGCAGCGTCTTGGCGAGGGCCTCGACGACGTAGTCCGACTGCGTGGTGCGCTCCGTGGCGGCTGAGCCGCTCGACGACGAGATGGCGGAGGTCCCCATAACGCAACAATCGGCAGCGGCGGAGGAAGCGTGAATCGACGCGTGCGCCAGGGGGCCGGCCTCGTGCTGGCGGCCGCGCTGGCGCTGACGATGGCGGCCTGCCGGGCGCGGCCCGACGTGCGCGTGCTGGCCGACGAGCGGCTGGCGGCGCCGCTGCAGCAGATCGTCGCGCTCTACGAGGAGCGGGCGAAGCAGCGGGTCCACGTGGCCTACACGTCGCGCGGCCGCATGGACGTGATGCTCGTCAGCGGCAAGGACGACATCATCCTCGCCGACGCCGCGCAGATCGACGCGCGGCCGGCGACGGGCGGCCTCGACCGGACGACGCGGCGCGACTTCGCGGCGGGGGGCGCCGGGGAGCGCTACGGGGTGATCCTGCGGGAACGGGCGGCGGCGCGGGCCGAGGTCCAGGCGTTCTGGCGGTTCGTGACAGAGGCCGAGGCGCGCGCCATCCTCGGCTCGGCGGGGTTCAGCGCCCCGTGAGGGCGCAGGGGAGCAGGACGATGCGGCGAGCGTGGCGGGGGGTGGCAGCGGGGGCGGTGGTGCTGGGCGCACTGGTCGCGGGGACGGGACACGTGCCCGCCCTCCGCGCGCAGGGCGCGCCGGCGGCGGTGGACGAGGCCTTCTTCAGCGGCCTGCGGTGGCGCAGCCTCGGACCGAATCGCGGCGGGCGGTCCATCGGCGTGGCCGGCAGCGAGGCGCGCCCGCTGGAGTACTACTTCACGACCACCGGGGGCGGCATCTTCAAGACCACCGACGGCGGGACGACCTGGGCGCCGGTGGCCGACAAGTTCCTGAAGACCTCCTCGCCGAGCGCGATCGCCGTCGCTCCCTCCAACCCCGACGTCGTGTACGTCGGGATGGGCGAGACGCAGCTGCGCGGCAACGTCATCCAGGGCGACGGGGTCTACCGGACCACCGACGGCGGCAAGACGTGGGCGCACCTCGGCCTCGAGAAGACGATGACCGTGGGCCGGGTGCGCATCCACCCGTCCAACCCCGACATCGTCTGGGTGGCGGCGCTCGGCGATCCCTACCAGGCCACGCCAGAGCGCGGGGTCTACAAGACCACCGACGGCGGAAAGACGTGGGCGAGGGTGCTGTTCCGCGACGAGAAGACGGGGGCCGTGGACCTCGCGGTCGACCCCGCGAACCCCGACGTGCTCTACGCGGGGCTCTGGGAGGTGTTCAGGACGCCGCACTCGCTGTCGAGCGGTGGACCGGGCAGCGGCCTGTTCAAGTCGACCGACGGGGGCGGCACCTGGACGGAGATCACCCGCAGCGCCGGCCTGCCGTCGGGCCTGTGGGGCAAGGTGGGCGTGTCGGTGTCGGGCGCCGACCCGTCGCGCGTCTACCTGATCGTGGAGCACGCCGAGGCCGGGGGCGTCTACGCGTCCGACGACGCCGGCGCCAGCTGGCGGCAGGTGAGCAGCGACCGGCGCCTGCGCCAGCGGGCCTTCTACTACACGCGCCTCTACGCCGACCCGAAGGACAAGGACACGGTCTACGTGCTCAACGTCGGGTTCCACAAATCCACCGACGGCGGGAAGACCTACTCGTCGATCCGCGTCCCGCACGGCGACAACCACGATCTCTGGATCTCGACGAGCGACCCGCGCCGCATGATCAACGGCAACGACGGCGGGGCCAACGTCACCGTCAACGGCGGCCAGAGCTGGACCGACCAGGACTACCCGACGGCGCAGTTCTACAACGTGTTCACGACGCGGCACGTGCCCTATCACGTGTGCGGCGCGCAGCAGGACAACAGCACGGCGTGCGTGTCGAGCGCGGGCGGCAGCGACGTGCTCTACGCCGTGGGCGGCGGGGAGAGCGGCTACATCGCGCCCGATCCGCGCGACCTGAACGTGTTCGTCGCGGGCAGCTACGGCGGGCTGCTCACGCGCTACGACCGGGCCACGGGGCAGTCGCGCCAGATCAACGTCTGGCCCGAGAACATCATGGGCCACTCGGCGCGCGACATGCGCGAGCGCTTCCAGTGGACCTTCCCGATCGTGTTCCACCCGCTCGATCCGAACGTCTTGTACGTCGGGTCGCAACACCTGTGGCGCACCACTGACGACGGGCAGTCGTGGGAGCGCCTCAGCGGTGACCTGACCCGCAACGATCCGTCGACGACCGGGCCGTCGGGCGGCCCGATCACGCTCGACCAGACGGGCGTCGAGACCTACGCCACCATCTTCACGATCGCGCCGTCGCGCCACGAGCGCGACACGATCTGGACCGGCTCCGACGACGGGCTGGTGCACCTCACGCGGGACGGGGGACGCACGTGGGCGAACGTCACGCCGGCCGACCTGCCGCCGTTCTCGCGGGTGAGCCTCGTCGAGGCGTCGCCGCACAAGGCCGGCACGGCCTACCTCGCGGCCAATCGCTACCAGCGCGGCGACCGCGCGCCCTACGTGTTCCGGACCGACGACTACGGCAAGACCTGGACGCGCATCGTCGCGGGCCTGCCCGGCGACGACTTCCCGCGCGTGGTGCGCGAGGACACCGCGCGGCCCGGGTTGCTGTACCTGGGCACGGAACACGGCGTCCACGTGTCGTTCGACGATGGCGCGCGGTGGCAGTCGCTGCGGCTCGACCTGCCCGTCACGCCCGTGCACGGCATCGTCGTGCAGGGGAACGACCTCGTGATCGGCACGCACGGCCGGGGGTTCTACGTGCTGTCGGGGCTCGGCGTGCTGCGGCAGGTGACGGGGGAGGCGACCACGGCGGCGGTGCACCTGTTCCGGCCGGGCGACCTCGTGCGGGCGCGCGCGACGCCCATCGGCAGCATCTGGCGGTCGTCGGGCGGCGGGCCGGGCGGCGGGCTCGCCATCGACTACCTGCTCGGGGCGGATGCGGACCGGGTGGTGATCGAGATCCTCGACGGGGCCGGCGCCGTCGTCCGAGGCTACACCGGGGAGCCCGAGCAGGAGAAGAAGCCGCAGGGGACGGGCGCGCCTGGCGGGGAGGACGAGGAGTTCAGCGGGCCGCCGCGCGGGCCGCGCGTCGGTGTCACGAAGGGGCTGCACCGGATCGTGTGGGACCGCCGCAACGCCGGCGCGACGACGTTCCCCAACCAGATCAAGTGGGCGGGCAACGTCGCCGGGCCGCTGGCGCCTCCCGGCACCTACCAGGTGAGGCTGTCGGCCCGCGGCGAGACGCGCACGCAGCCGTTCGCCGTGAAGCGCGACGCGCGCCTCGCGGCCGTGACGGATGCCGACCTGCAGGCGCAGTTCGACCTCGCGCGGCGCGTCACGGCGAAGGTGTCGCTCGCCAACGACACCGTGCTGCGCATCCGTGCGCTCAAGGCGCAGGTGCAGGACCGCGCATCGAAGGCCGTGCGCGATCCGAAGCGGGACGCCAGGTACGCCGCGGCCGCGGAGTCGCTGACGGCGGCGCTCACGGCCGTGGAGGGCGAGATCTACCAGTGGCGGAACCAGAGCAGCCAGGACCCGCTCAACTTCCCGATCAAGCTGAACAACAAGCTGGCGGCGCTGAGGGGCACCATCGAGAGCGCCGACGCGCGCCCCACCGCCCAGAGCCTCGCGGTCTTCGAGGAATTGTCGGGGCGCCTCGACGCCGAGATCGCGAAGCTCGAGGCATTGCTGAAGGGAGAGGTGGCGGCCTTCAACCGCCTCATCGCCGGGCGGCGGCTGCCGCCGGTGCGGGAGGAGCCGGCGCCCGTGGCCGGCGGCGCGGCGAAGCCGGCGGCCTGAGACCCCGCACGGTATAATCGCGCGTTCGGGAGGGCGGGATGCTGGTTGCAAGACGCTACCGCGTCCGCGGTCGTGTGCAGGGCGTCGGGTTCCGGTTCTTCACCGAACGCGCCGCCCTGCGCGAGGGCCTGCACGGCTGGGTGCGCAACGCCGCGGACGGGGCCGTGGAGATCGAGGCCGAGGGCGACGCCGAGGCGATGGCGCGGTTCGAGGCGCTGATCGGCGTGGGGCCGATGGGCGCGCGCGTCGACGACGTGGAGATGGAAGGCCTGGTGCCGCACGGGCGGGCGACCGGGTTCATGACGCGGGGCTGAGGTCCCGCGGGGAGCGGACATGACAGGCCTGGCGGCCCAGCACGCACGCGTGGAGGCACTGAAGGCGCGGATCCGGCACGTGCCGGACTTCCCGAAGCCCGGGATCCTCTTCTACGACATCACGACGCTGCTCAAGGAGCCCGGCGGGTTCCGCGACGCCATCGAGGCCCTCGCCGCGCCCTTCGAGGGCGAGCGGGTGGACGTGGTGGCGGGCGTGGAGAGCCGCGGGTTCATCTTCGGCGCGGCGCTCGCCGACCGGCTCGGGACCGGCTTCGTCCCGGTGCGGAAGAAGGGCAAGCTGCCGGCGGCCACGGTGCAGGTCAGCTACGAGCTGGAGTACGGGTCCGACACGCTGGAACTGCACGCCGACGCGGTGGCGGCGGGCCAGCGGGTGCTGATCGTGGACGACCTGCTCGCGACCGGCGGCACGGCGCGCGCGACGGCGGCGCTCGTGCGCAAGCTGGGGGGCGAGGTGCTCGCCCTGGCGTTCCTCGTGGAGCTGACGTTCCTCGACGGGCGCGCGAAGCTCGAGGGCGAGCGCGTCATGTCGGTGCTGCAGTACGCGGAGTGAGCGACCGGGTGATCACCGGCGCCGTGGATCCGCCGTCCCGCCGCCGCTTCCTCGCCGCCGGCCTGGCCTCACCCCTGGCCGCCCTGCAGCGGCCGGCCGGGGGCCCGCCCGGTGCCACGCGCCTGATCCTGCTCGGCACCGGCGGCGGCCCCAGCCCGAAGGCCGATCGCTCCGCGCCCGCGCAGGCCATCGTCGTCGGTGACGCCGTCTACGTGATCGACTGCGGCGACGGCGTCGCCCGGCAGTACGTGCGCGCGGGACTGCGGTTCCCGGACCTGACCGCCGTCTTCCTCACCCACCACCACTCGGATCACAACGCGGACGTCGGCAACCTCTTCCTGCTCGGCTGGACGACGGGGCTGTCGCAGCCGGTGACGGTCTGCGGGCCGGCGCCGCTGGCGGCGATGACGCGCCAGTTCCTCGAGCTCAACCGGTTCGACATCGAGACGCGCATCGCCGACGAGGACCGGCCGTCGCTGGCGCCGCTCATCCGCGTGCGGGAGGTCGATGGCGCGGGCGTGGTGTACGAGGACGCGCGCGTGAAGGTGACCGCGGCCCTCAACCACCACCCGCCCGTCGAACGGTCCTTCGCGTACCGGTTCGACACGGCGGATCGCTCGATCGTGATCTCGGGCGACACGGCGCCCTCCGACCGCGTGGTGGCCCTTGCCAGGGGGGCCGACGTGCTGGTGCACGAGGTGATGTACGTGCCGGGCATCGACCGCATCATGGGCACCGATTCGAACGCCCGGCGCCTGCGCCAGCACCTGATCGACAGCCACACCTCCACGGAGGACGTGGGGAAGGTCGCGGCGGCTGCCGGCGTGAAGACCCTCGTGTTGTCGCACTTCGTCCCGGGCGCCGACCCGTCGATCGACGATGCCACCTGGACCGCGGGGGCGCGGAGGCACTTCCAGGGCACGGTGGTCGCGGGTCGCGACCTGCAGGTGATCTGACGGGCCCCGGAGCGGGCCGTTGTTGGCTCGTCGGGCACTCCCGAAGTTCTGGACCCCGGCGCCGCCGATGACCGGTCACGACGCGCGTACACGAGACACCGGAGACGCCGCACGCTCTGGTAAGCTAACGCGTTAGCGTTCGTGAGGGCGTGTAGCTCAGTTGGATAGAGCGTCCGCCTCCTAAGCGGAAGGTCCCCGGTTCAACTCCGGGCACGCCTACCATCCCGGGCTGCCGGCTGGCGCCGGCGGCTCACTCACCGTTCCCGCACGGGCCCTCACGGCCGGGCGGCGCCGCTCCAGTGCTACACTGGGGCGTTTGCGGCCCGGGTCGCGGGCCCCACCGTCACGATGAAGACAGCCGAGCGTCAGCACCTCAAGTCCAACGAACTCGCCGAGACGATCGTCCACCTGCGCGAGCGCCTCCAGGAGTCTGGCCCCGGGCCGTGGCGCGCCCTGCTGGCCGTGCTGGTGGTGGCCGCGCTCGTGGCCGCCTTCTTCGGATGGCGCGGCTACACGGCGGGACAGGCGCAGGCCGCGCTCGCCGCGGCGCAGGCCATCGACAGCGCGCAGGTCGTCCCCGAGGCGCCTCCCGCGCTGCCGGGGCAGCCGGCGCCCGCCCCGCCGCCGGCCGGCTCGTTCCCGACCGAGGCGGCCCGCCGCGAGGCGGCGCTGGCGAAGTACGTCGAGGTGGCCGGCGCCTACGGCCGCACCGACGCGGGGCGCTTCGCGAGGTTCCGCGCGGCGGCCCTGCACGCCGAGGCCGGGCGGCTGGCCGAGGCCGAGCGCGAGTTCAAGGCGCTCGCCGACACGGGCGGCTCGTCGCTCTACGTGCGGATGGCCAGGCTGGGCCTCGCCGACCTGCAGGTGCGGCAGGGGCAGTACGAGCCGGCCATCGCCACGTTCCGCGAGATGGTGGCCGGGGCCGCCGGCGACCTGCCGGTGGACGCCCTGCTGATGCAGCTCGCGCGGGCGCAGGTGCTGGCGGGGAAGGGCAGCGAGGCCGTGCAGGCCTTCACGCGCGTGGTGGACGAGTTCCCGCAGTCGCCGTACGCGGCCGACGCGAGGCAGCAGTTGGAGCGGCTGAAGGCGGCCGGCGGCGCGTAGCGGGCGCGGCGGCGCCCGGGTCAGACGACCCGGAGCGTCTCGAACTCGGGGATTTCTTCCTTCAGGGCGAGTTCGATCCCCACGTGCAGCGTCATCTGCGCACTGGGACAGCCGACGCAGTTGCCGGTGAGCCGGACGGTCGCGCTGTTGTCGTGGACGCCGACCAGCTCCACGTCGCCGCCGTCGGCTTGCAGGAGCGGCCGGACGCGCAAGAGGACGGCTTCGATGCGCTCGCGCTGGATCATGATGGGCGTCGACCTCGGATGGTAGTATAGCGGCTCTTGCGCGGGGTGCTCGCCTCACCTTCCTGTCAGCGGATGACCGATTCCTCCTACAACGTCGACCACATCGTCGTCGGGCGCAGCGCCCGGATGCGCGCCGTGTTCGACTTCGTCCGCGTCATCGCCGACAGCGACAGCAGCGTGCTCGTCACGGGCGAGACGGGCACCGGCAAGGAGCTGATCGCCAACCTCGTGCACCACTCGAGCTCCCGGCGGCACAAGCCGTTCGTGCCCGTGAGCTGCGCGATCCTGTCGGAAACGCTCATCGAGTCGGAGCTGTTCGGCCACGAGCGCGGCGCCTTCACGGGGGCCATCAAGGACCGGCCCGGCCGCTTCGAGCTGGCCCAGGGCGGCACCATCTTCCTCGACGACATCGACGACGTCCCGCTGTCGATGCAGGTGAAGCTGCTGCGGGTGCTGCAGAACCGCACCATCGAGCGGCTCGGCGGCACGAGGGCGGTGCCCGTGGACGTGCGCGTCATCACCGGCAGCAAGCGCGACCTGCGCCAGATGGTGGCCGACGGCAAGTTCCGCGAGGACCTGTTCTACCGGCTGAACGTCATCCCGATCGTCCTGCCGCCGCTGCGCGAGCGCCGCGAGGACATCCCGATGCTGGTGGAGCACTTCGTCCGCCGCTTCTTCCGGCAGCGCGGCGAGGAGCCGCGCCAGATCTCGCCCGCCGTGCTGCAGGCCTTCTCGCGTTACCCGTGGCCCGGCAACGTGCGCGAGCTCGAGAACGCGTGCGAGCGCATCGCCCAGACCTGCACGTGCGACACGGTGCGCGTCGGGTGCGTGCCCTCCACGGTCCTGTTCCACAAGTACGCCGAGGAGCAGGAGCCCATCGTCGAGACCCACGTGAACCCCTCGTCGGTGTCGCTCGACGACCGGCTGCGCGAGGTCGAGACGAACCTGATCAGCTGGGCACTGCGCGTGAGCAACGGCAACAAGTCGAAGGCCGCCGAGCTGCTCCAGATCAAGCGGTCGACGCTCGGCGACCGCATCAAGAAGCTCGACCTGCTGCACCTGATCGCCGACGGCGTCGACTGACGCCCGGCTTGCGAAACACCGGCAGCGCGCCGAGAAACCGCAAGCCCGCGGCCCGGACGGGCCAGAAATTCGTTGAATTTCCCAACGTAGCGCGCGATTTTTCGGGGCTTCGCGCTGGCACCGGCGTTGCTCAGACGCCTGGCATGGCTCGCCCCGGCGCATCCAACGCCTTGCCCCCGCCCGCACCGCTGCAGGTGCAGGTGCTGGGGCCGGACGCGAGCGATCGCGGGCCGGCCGACGTCCGCCGGCTGCTGTCGCTGCACTCCAGCGGGCGGTTCCGCCGCGACCGGCTCGCGCACGCGACCCGCGTCGTCGCGCGCAGCGGCCTCCAGGTCGTGGGCGTCGCCGCCTACGAGCGCGTCGGCGCCGAGTTGCGCGTCATCGAGATGGTGGTGGAGTCGGCCACCACGGTGTGCCACACCGACGTGATCGCCCAGCTGCTGTCGGCCCTCGAGATGGCGGCCCTGGCGGGGGGGTGCCGGCGGATCGTGCTGCTGCCCGCCGCCGTCCTCGCCGCAACGGCCCTCGAGCCGATGGGCTACCGGGTGATGACCGACGGCGCCCCGGGCGGCTGGCTCGAGAAGACCTTCCACGCCTGACGCGCGGCGGGCGCGCCGCGTCCGTCCCTCACACGAACACGGTCGCCGGCACGCCGATCGCCCGCACCTGCGCGGCGATCTCGTGCAGGCGCGCGGCAGGCACGGGCTCGAGCGACGCCCAGGCTGGCCGGCGCGCCAGGGTGTAGATCTGCACTTCCCGCGGCCGGATGCGCGCGATGGCCTGCAGCCAGGCCTCCACCGCGGCGGGCCGGGCGTTGTCCACGCGTCCGCGCGGTTCCCGGACGAACATCGCCTGCACGGCGATGTCGGGCAGGGCGGCGAGCGCCTCCACGATCTGGGCGACGGGGGTGGCCGCGGCGTTCACGTGGCGCAGGTCGTCCTGGGTGCCGGCGTCGAGCTTCATGCCCCGCTCATCGAGGCGCCCGAGCGCGTTGCGGATTTCGGGCTGGTGCGCCGTCGTGGAGTTCGACAGCACGCCGATCGGCGTGCCCGGGGCGACGCGGTCCCGCACCTCGACCAGCGCCGCGACGATGGCCGGGAAGGCCGGGTGCAGGGTCGGCTCGCCGTGGCCGGCGAGCGTCCAGCGGTCGATGCGCGTGCCCGCCGCGGCGGCACGGCCGGCGGCGTCGGCGACGGCCGCGGCCACCGCCTCGACCCCGGGCCACGGGGCAGTCGCCTGGGCCTCGTGGACCTCGGTCCAGCCGTACTGGCAGTAGACGCAGTTGAACGAACAGAGCTTGCAGGAGGCCGGCAACAGGTTGATGCCGAGCGAGACGCCGAAGCGTCGCGAGACGAGCGGGCCATAGGTGATGCCCTCGTGCAGGGCCATGCACGTCAGCGGGCCGGGAGCGTAGGCAGTGGTCATGGCGCGGTGGGGCGGCCGCCGGCCGGCCGCGGGTCGATGCTGGCAGCGGCGGCGCGGCAAGTCAACCACCACGCGGCGAGACGCCACGGGGGTGGCGAAACTCCGTCGCCAAGGCGGGCCGCCGGGCCCGGAACTGCCGGAGAGCCGCAAGCGGGCGGTGCCGCGAGGCGGGCTGGCGCGGTGTTCTCGCCGAATTCGGCCAGATTCCGGCCGCGGCCCTGCTGGCACCTCGCTTGCGTAATCCGGGCGCGTATGCCGGTCGCCCGCCGCGGGCGCGTCCGGTTCGCCGAATGGGGGCCGGCGAGCAGGGTGCGCGGCGGCGGGCCCGGGTTTGCGACTGGGTGTTTCCCACGACAACACGTCGGGCAAGGGGCGTGGCCGCCGGAGGCGGTCCCGGCGGCTGGCGTGAGGCGTGTTCCGGGGTGAGCGGATGATCGATCGCGAGAAGGTCCTGACCGTGCTGCGGCGCCGGTTCGCCGGGGCGACGGAGCGCGACCTGGCGTCGGCCGCCAACGCGATCGTCGGGCTCGAGGACGAGTGGGACGACGTGACGGCGCTCGAGCCGGACCTGCTCGCGCACCTCGCGCACACGTGCGGGCCGGAGTGTTACGTGTCCGCGGAGGCGCACGAGGTCACGGACTTCCGCCTCTTCATGCGCCGGCCCTCTTGACGCCTTGCGGCATTTCGGCAGGGCGCGTGGCGGTTTCGTCACCGGGGCGGACCGGGAGGCGGCGAGCCGGCTCGAGCGTGGCGAGGGCGGCCCAGGAATGTGGCCGGATTCGCGAGAAGCCAGCGCTCGGCCAGACGGGGCGGACGTGGCACCCCGTATGCAATGGAGGAAGGCAACGCTCGACGGCTGTCCGACCCGAAATGGGCGGGAGCGGGCGCCGGTGGAGCGAGATCAATGTTCGGTGGTTCCCGAGGACCGAGTCGCGAGGTGCACGGCGCACAGATGACATCCTCTAACACCCACCACGGTTCGCCAGCCCTTCGATTGGCGGGCCGTACCAGACCGCGTTCGACGACCCACCCGACCCATTTTCCTCAGGGTGCCGTGATCGCGCGGTCGGTCCTCGGGAACGAATTCCGCCGCGCAGGGGCGCGGCGGGCTCCCTCCTCGCCGACGGACTACTCTCGATGAATGTGCCTGACCGGGTCCGCGCGACGGCGTGCGGCCTCTTCCTGTTCCTGCTGTCGGTGCCCGCGGCCGGCGTCGCCCAGGACGCCCCGCCGGCCCCGACCAACGACGACTGCCTGATGTGTCACGGCGATGCCGCCGCGCAGCGCGCGAACGGCTCGTCGGTGTTCGTCGACGCGGCGAAGTTCTCCGCCTCGGTGCACGGGCAGCTCGAGCTGGCCTGCACCGCCTGCCACGCCGACCTCGCGACCGGGGAGTTCCCGCACGCCGAGAAGCTGCAGCCCGCGCAGTGCGGCGCCTGCCACGACGCGTCGGCGTTCGAGGCCAGCGTGCACGGCCGCGCGCTGGCGGCGGGCAAGTCGCCGGCGCCCACCTGCGCGAGCTGCCACGGCAGCCACGACATCCGGCCCACGGCCGACCCCGAGTCGCGCACCTACCGGCTCAACGTGATGCGCACCTGCGCCGCGTGCCACGGCGCGGCCGGCGCGGGCAACGGCGCCCCGGGCGGCGACATCGTTAGGCAGTTCGAGGACTCCATCCACGGGCGCGCGCTCATCCGGAGCGGGCTGAACGTGGCGCCGAGCTGCATCTCGTGCCATGGCGCGCACGACATCGCGCCGAAGCACGAGGCGGCGAGCAAGGTGCACCGTGGCAACCTCGCGTCCACCTGCGGCGCCTGCCACGAGGGCATCAAGACGCAGTTCGCCGCGGGCATGCACGGGACGCTCGTGCAGAACGGCGACCCGCGGGCGCCGGTGTGCGCCGATTGCCACAGCGCCCACGGCATCCAGCGCGCCGACGTGGAGCAGTGGCAGGTGGACGTGATCCTCGAGTGCGGCACCTGCCACACCGACAAGCTGCGCACCTACCGCGACACCTTCCACGGCAAGGTCACCGAGCTGGGCTTCGCGCGGGTGGCCACGTGCGCCAGCTGCCACGGGGCGCACCAGGTGCTGCCCGCCAGCAACCCGGCGTCACCGGTGTCGCCCGAACGCCGGCTGGAGACCTGCCAGAAGTGCCACGCGGGCGCGAACGCGAACTTCGCGGCCTACGACCCGCACCCCGACCATCACGACCGCGAGCGCAACGCGCTGCTCTACTACACGGCGCGGTTCATGGAGGTGCTGCTCGTCGGCGTCTTCGCGTTCTTCGGCATCCACTCCGGGCTCTGGTTCACGCGGTCGCTCAAGGAAGTGCGCCAGCAGGGCGGGCCCCACGCCCCCGTGCCGCCGGCCCCGCCCGCGCCCCCCGCCGGCGCCGGCGCCAGTGACGAGGAGCGCACGCGATGAGCGCGCCGACCCGGGACACGCGCTACGTGCAGCGCTTCGACCGCTATCACCGTGTCACGCACGGCTTCCTGATGCTGAGCTTCCTCGGGCTGGCCGCCACCGGCCTGCCCCTGCTGTTCAGCGACGCCCCGTGGGCGTGGTACCTGTCGCGGGTGTTCGGCGGCTTCGAGGCCTCGGGCCTCGGCCCCCGGATCTGCGCCGGGATCCGGATGGCGGGGTTCGTCGCGCCCCATGCCCCCCACGTGCCCCCCCCGGTCGTGAAGAAGGACAACACCATGTTCTTGGGGCCGAGCTC
>JADHED010000398.1_pt1 | contig 54039 bp, 54 predicted proteins | sample 8952041 | NCBI WGS metagenome assembly JADHED01 (sample SAMN16124423, study PRJNA663239) | bioreactor sludge metagenome | isolation source: sludge (control) | place: India:Bengaluru | collected 2018-09-08 | reverse complement strand
CCCCAGCCCATGCTCCTGATTTGTGATGAGTTAAGCCAATACATGACTCCACGGCCCAGCATCCGAATAACCAAAGATTCCACCGATGAGCAAATCCAACTCAAGGAGCAATACGACCTTGAGGCCAAGCTGGCGAATCTCATCAATTCCATTCTCCAGTTATTCCGTGGCTCTGGGGTTTTTGTGATTTTAAGCAACCAGACTCTCAAGGTGGAGGAACTTACTCTCCAGCGAACCAATATCATCAATTTTCTATTGGGCCGAAACTCCGCCCAGATGAGCCGTTTACTGGTGGGCGACGAAAAGACACTGACCGACACGACCTTGAAAGCGGGACGATTTATTTTTTCTGGCAATGGTCAAGTTATCAAGGTTCAAGTGCCATTCATCCTGACCGACGACAATTAAAAATCTCCATTTAATCGGTGGAGGTTTTTATGAAACAACTGGCCCGCTTGGATTATTTGGACTTACAAGTTTATCACCAACAAGAAACGACCCTGAGAGTTTCCCAGAGTGATGAGGACGGAGTGCCTTACAACTCCACTCTCATGGTAAACGATGCCCTGGCCCATGAGATTTTTAAATTACTGGAGATGCCCGCCGTGAGTTCCACCTGGAACTCACGAACTCTTTACCAAAGCGAAAGCAAAGAAATCTTTTTATTATCCAACCCACTCCAGAAATCCATCCAGTTTAAGGGATTGTTTTTTCTGCGACCCGATGCCATTGCGAAACTGGAACAGGTCATCCAGTTTTTGAAAGACCGAAAAATCAAGTTTTTGGTGAGTAGGATTGATATATCGTTCATTACCCAAGAGCCAAAAATATATCAGTCCCTTGACCGATGCGACTTTAAGCGACTGACCCTTTATCTCCTCAAGAAAAAGCGAGCGGTGGTCTATTACAAGGCCTACAACTCCCGCTTTAATCTGGTGGCCTACGGAAAAACCGCACAGGTCAAGAAAGAGAAGGGGGCAGACTATCTTAAAAAGTTTTTGACCTGCTACGGCCTGACCGAATTGCCAGAGGATTTAATAAATCTGGAGTTAAGAATCCTGGGGACGGACTCCTGCGGTGAAATCACCGAGCAAATAATGAATAAAATTGACCTGGTGATATTAAAATCGATGGTCATCCAGCAAACGACCAAAAGAATCAAGCTCACAAAAAAAATCCACGACCTATTTATAAAATCATCCATTTAGATTTTAGGAGGTGAGCTATGAGCTTTACACAAAAAGAAATCATCAACCAAATCCTGAACTGGAAAAACCAGAAAGATGCGGAGATGAGCGAACTAAAACAACTGACGAATCGGTTTGCGGAAAACGAACGAACCAAACGGGCCAAAGAGTTGGCCTTTAGTGAAAGACTGGAAGAACTGCGAAATCAATTCAGTCAATTTTTCTCTGCGAGTCCAAAGGAGAACCAAACATGAAAATCCTTGAATTGAACGAACTCAAGAACCCCAACCATCAAGCCCCATTCTATGCGGTGATTGATGAAACAAAAAAAGGGACAAAAGACTCCAGAGCTGGTGGTTGTGCGAGTCTTGCCCTGCTCAATATGATTCTTGTTTTTAAAAACCGCCTGGGCATTCACGATGAGCGAACGGCTCTTGATGAAATGCGATGGATTCAAGAGCAGACAGAAGAAAAGGAAAACTCCGTCCAGCCAGAAAACTTGATGGGGTTCATTGATAATCACCCGATTTTTAATTCCTGCCGAATGCTGGTGATGAATCCCAATGGGATGAACGAAGAAGTTTTCCTGCGAATCTTTTTGCGAAGACTTGCCGATGGCGATTTGGTCTTGGCGATGATGGAAGTTCCTGATTCAAGCGGAGAACCCGCCAAAGATATTTTGAACCATGCATCTTTTGTTCATAGCGAGGACGGAGAGGTTTATTTTGACGGATTGCGGGTAGACCTCAATTTCTTACTCCGAGCCTTTTATTTTTCCAAACCCACCACCCTGATATTTTTTGCGGTCAACCCAGGAGGACAAAATGGCCGATGAAAACGAACCGCTCCGCTGGGATTATTTTTTGACCGACTACGAGCGGGATTTGATGACGAGGCCATTGAGCCATCTCATTAGAAAATACCCGAATATGAGCCACCATCAATTTTTTGCTGATTGCATAGAGTTAGACCGCAACATGAGAATAATCCGGCAGGCGGATAGGCGGAAAATGACTTGGTGGTCTAAAGCCAAAAATAGAACTGACTGGATTGGCTCATTTCTTGCCAGGTTCCAATTATTTAGATAATTTTTACGAGTATCATGAGGGGTTTGTTGGAAATGAAAAAAAATAAGTACATCAATAATTTATTTAATGGCGACTGCTACGAACTACTGAAAAATCTTGATGATAATTCAGTGGATTTAATCGTGTCCTCTCCGCCGTACAATATAGGCAAGAGCTACGAACAACGACAAAACCTGAATGAATATCTTGAAAAACAAAGTGCCGTTTTAAAGGAGTGCCACCGGGTCCTTAAGCCAACAGGCTCAATTTTTTGGCAAGTTGGTGTTTATGTTGACGGTGATGGCGGTCATGTTCCTTTAGATATAAAGTTTTTTAACATCCTTGATTCTTTTGGAATGTCTATGAGAAATCGTATTGTATGGCTCCGCCCTCATGGACTCCATGCAACCAAAAGATTTTCTTGTAGATATGAGACTATGCTTTGGTTTGTGAAAGATGCAAAAAACTATAAGTTTAATCTTGACCCGATTAAGGTTCCACAAAAATACCAAAACAAAAAAGCATGGAAAGGCGACCGAAAAGGTGAGTTGACTTGCGACCCCATTGGGAAAAATCCAGGTGATGTTTGGGCCTTTAGAAATGTAAAGCACAATCATGAGGAACAAACTTGCCACCCGTGCCAGTTTCCAGAGGACATGATTGAGAGAATTGTTTTGGCGACCACCGAGCAAGGCGATGTCGTCCTTGACCCTTATATGGGTACGGGAACCGTTGCCGTCGTAGCAAAAAACTTTGGAAGAAATTATGCTGGGGCTGAAATTGATAGTGAGTATTATCGGACGGCCCAACTCCGCATCTCTGGCGAACCAGACGAAAACGGAGTTTTTGCGAACTTAAAAACATTGAGAGCTTATGCCGATGAGAAAAAAGTAAAAGATGTGTCTGGCTTAAAGTTCCAAATGCAAGTCGGTAAAGTTCCTACGACAAAAGAAAAAGCAAAAATCTTTGATGAACAACATCATCTATTTGAGTTTGAGTCCCGAATTGAAGATGAGGCGGACAGCCCTGCATTCAAGAGAATGCCAGAGCTAATTAAGTAGTTATACTTTTTTGAACTTTGATGCTCCATTTGGATTTGTAGCCCTAACGACATTCACCTTAATCTTTGTTTGAGAGCGAACATCACGACTATATCTGCTGGCTGTGTATGTGGTCATTTGGGCATCCACATTTTGGTCTCCGTTAGTATCCAAACCAACTAAACGAACAGGCATAGAAAATAGCTTGTGAATAGAAAGGCCCTGGAGATGTTCACAGGCTTGCTCATAATGAAGGGTGCTATTTGATGAGGGAAAATGTTTTTTCTTGGTTATGATGATGAGGGCCTGCATTTCCCTGCCGTCAATTAGTGGAACTTTGTCCCTAAACAAAACCTCTGACCGAAGAGCATTGTTTAATAAAAATGGATAGTTTGAAAATTGAGCCTCCACACAGATATTCATTTTTCCAAAATCAATTCCTAACCCGAAAAAAGCATATTGTTCAGGAAGTGGGATTTTTTTCCAACCCTTGGGAATGAGTTTTTCCTCCAGAACGGAGTTTGTTCCCACTGGATTAAAAATTAACTCTCCCTGCTTACCGGCCTGGTCGGACTTTTTTACTTGGAGGACCATTGATTCAATGGCGGACTTAATTTCCTCCCACAAAGAGGAATTGAGTGGATTAGAGAAATAAGTATCGGAGCCGTTAAAATCTTTTATATCGTATCTCATCAACTCCGTATCGTCATAGGAACAACTTATCTGGAGGCTGGTTTTTAGGCGGACAAAGGTCAGATGTGAGCAAAAAATTATTAAAAAATAGGTGATGAAATCACTCACCTACTTTTTCCCCTCATTTTGATTCAAGACTATAATTTGGTAAAATTAAGGTAGGAGAAAACTCCCGCCGTGGTGGCGGTCATTCCCCCAGAGGGAATGGAGAGAGTAGCCAGTCCTTAAAATCGGAACCTCCTGAACCCTATAACGGGCAGGAGGTTTTTTATTCCTAAAAATTAAGCACCCAGCATCATAACACCGACCGCTTTTTGCTCTAATCGGCAATAGAAAGGTCTTGTCTTTTAATAATTAAATCGCTACTTTACGGCCTAAACGGGTCGGGTTTTTTAGTCCCTCCTCCTGAGCCAATTTTTTAAAAACCACCCAAGAGGTGGTTTTTTAGTTTCTGGGCCTTGAATTATTTTACGACTGTAATTTCTTTTTCAAACAATAAATCAGCACCTGCCCCGATAGCGCGGACATTCGCCTTGATCCCATTTTCGTGTTTGCTGGCGTCTACTAACATGAAGTTATGTTCCTTCGTCGCCACCACTCGGCGTGGGTTTTCCCAGTTTTTTCCACCAAAGATATAGCTGTGGTAAGGGCTCGCTGTTAGTTCAAACGTTGGGTAGCCTAGGAAATTTTTGTCTACAGATGAAATTTCAGAGAAATGCACATCGCCTGAAACAAACACAGTAGTTGATTTGCTGCCCTTAACATCTTTTAAAAAGCGTTCAAATTGTACGGGGTGATCACCTATAAATGTTTCGTTTACGATTTTCTTTTTTTCGCCCTCGCCGACTTCCACCAGGCTTTGGAAAAACTGATCACCCATCACTAGCCATGTCGGTAACGAGTCGCTATTCATTTCTGAAATAATCCAATCGTGCTGGGGTTTTCCCAAATGTCCGTTTGGATGTTTCTGTGTTCCCGGTGGCTGCCGGTAGTAGCGCGCATCCATCATGATAAATTTTTGTCCAAATAATGTGTACGCAGATGAAACGCCTCCAACACCTTGCTTAAATACGCCTTTGATATCTGGTGCGTGAAACAAAGCTTTAAAGACCCGTTTAGCGTGGTCTTTTCCAGAAAAATTAATATCCGAATTATTAGTTCCCATGTCGTGATCATCCCAGTTAGCGATGATAGGAATCAATCGCTGACTACGGAAGATTTCAAGGGTTTGGAAGCTATCCATATAACGGCCCCAGATTTCCCACTCTTGCGTTTTGTGAGTTTTAGTTTCTCGTTTTACAAACTCGAATGAGTCCACGTAAACTACGTCACCATTCATGAGGATAAAATCGGGATTGGCTTGGACAACTTTGTTCCAAATAGATTTGCGGATGGAAGCAAAGCGATGATCATCCGCTTGGCACGAACCAACTACAAATTTAAAACGAGTTTGATTCAAATCTATTGACCTAAATTTTCTAAAATCCATCGATTGCTCTAGATTGTCTGTCGCCTTTTCGACGACGTGGATGCCGTAATCTTGTCCGGCAGTTAAACCAGCGAAATGAAATTTATCTATTTTCCAAAATGTATAGTTAGCCTGCTCAACAACTTCATAGGGTTGTACGCGTGCAATTTCTTTTCCAGCAGCATCCACTAGAATGTAGGTGTAGGTTTTATATCGGGGAACAATACTGGAAAAATAGGCTTCGTTGTTACTAGTAGGTCCTTGAATCATTGCGAATCGGCCTAGTGGCATATACTCGTTTGTGGTATTTGTATTTGGCAACCGCATCGCTTCTGGATTAGCCGCTATATAGTTAGCAAGTTGCGTTTGCGCACATGAAATAGAAAAAATAGAAACGAAAATCAAAAATAATAACGATTGTTTCACGAAGTCCCCTTTTTATTTATGATCTTCGTCATCAAATCTAAATTTCTTAGCTCCGGCAAGCAAAATAGCATGACAATATTATTGCGCTCGGTTCCCAGTTCAGATAAAAATTTTAAATACCAAGGATCTTCAATTGAAAATACCCGAAATTTCGCCGACAGAGCTTCAGCTATTAGCGGAAAAATTCTTAGATACTGTTTTTGAAAAAGTAGATGCACATGATTTGTTAATTGAACCTCAGTGGGATATTGATCATCTATGTTACCGTGTGGAAACAGAAGACGAATATGCGGCCTATCATCAATGCTTTCTAAGACTTGGTGAGTTGCTTACAGAAAAGGAAGTCAATGGTCGTTCGATTTCAACGTTCAACTTAACCCTACCGATTACGTATAAAAATTGGCTAGTTAAGTTACTCGAATTACCGGCGCCTAAAAAAGGAAAACTAGTTAAGACTGGATTTGAACATTTTGAAATGGTTGTGGATAAACCGTTAACTGAAATTGCTAAACGTTACCCTAGTTTAGATTGGGATAAATCGGGATTAGAGAAAACGTTTAATTCTGAATTAGAATTATCGTTCGGTTCGTGCGCTATCAAGTTTCACAATATATCGCTAAAATCAGTCATTAACTTTGAAGAGCGACCAAAAATGGCGATTTTAGTATCCGAACTAAGACTACTAGAAATGTTTAAAGATAATGAACCATTCATTGCGGGAACACCACCACTAGCGATTGATTTGCCAGATTCCGACTTAGATTTTTTAGTTACATTTGCAGATCCTAGCGAATTTAAACTCATATGCCAGCAAGGCTTTGCACTGTTGCCGGAATTTGAAATAACGGCGGGCGAAATAAACGATATGCAGTACAGCCTATGTCGCTTCACTTATCGCGGAATTCCAGTCGAGATTTTCTGTGCGTCCTTGTCGACGTTCCGACAGAGTGGATTCTTGCATTTTAACGCCGAGGAAAAGATTTTAAAATATGGGCCACCATCGTGGCAGCACGATGTTTTGAAGCTCAAAGAAATGGGATACAAAACAGAACCGGCATTTGCGCGTCTACTGCAAAATGATGAAATAGACGCCTATCAATTGATTCTAGATATGCAAAGAAAACCAATACAAGAACTGCGAAGTTCTATTAGATCCAGTATGAACTAGATCTAAGCCGTCGCCAGTTGAGTGTACATTTGCCACTCTTTTAAAGCGAAATTAAATTCGGCTTTTGCGCGTTTGATATTTAATTTCATTTCTTCGATTTGAAGCTGAACTTCATTCCATTTTTCTTGCGATGAATTTTTCCAAGCGGCTTGGGTTTGCTGATATTCTTCTTTGAATTTCTTAACTTTGTTCTGAGTTTCTAGGATTTTTAATTTCAGAGTTTCAATTTTTTCAGCAGAAATGCCCTTAGCTTCTAACCATTTTGCTTCCGAATTCAGTTTAGCTTTTAATATTTCTTGGGCTGGGATTGTTTTAAGTTTCTTAGCCATTCCGAAAAGTTTCATCAATTGAATCATCCATTTTGTTGGATCCCAGTGATACCATCGAATACCATTGCGGTAATCTAATTGAAACTGATGATGGAAATTATGGTAACCTTCTCCATGAGTTAATACAGCTACGATAAAGCTATCACGTGCTGAAATTTCCTTAGAGTACGTTTGCTCACCTAGGGTGTGGCATAGTGAATTTACAAAGAATGTACTTTGCTGAGTCAGAAAAATTCGCAATGATCCAAAGATAATAAGTCCACCGAGTGGTGCACCAAAAAATAAACCGATTAAAACAGGTACCAAGAAACCAGTTCCGATACTCCATAATAAATAGTGTTTATTTTGATGTTGAATTAAGCGATCTTTTTCTAAATCAGGAGCTTTGATCGCAAGGTCTACAGATTCTTTGTAAAATAACCAACCCATATGTGCATACCAAAATCCTTTTTTGATCGAGTACGGATCTTTTTCAGTATCGATATGGCTGTGATGGCGGCGGTGATCAGAGGCCCATTTTAAAGCTGGACCTTGAAACGCAGATGAGCCAAAAAACAAAAGAATAAATTTCATGAAAGTATTCGTTTCGTAACTTCTGTGTGCAAACAAGCGGTGGTAACCAGCCGTGATGCTTAAGTTAGTTAGCGCTGCGAACACTAGGAATACGATCCACATTGCGACAGTTGTGTCGAAAAAGTAGATATAGACAAAAAATAAGGTTAATCCGACGATAGGGTTTAAAGTCAGAAACAAAGCCACTGGCCAATCGATTTGCTTTTTAATTTTCATAGGTATATTCAGTATGCCATTTATTGCTTAATTCATCAATAATTTAAGCCATTCTAGCTTATTTTTTGGAACTAAATCGATCGGCATAAACAACCCCGTTTTCAGTCCGCTTTCAGGCGCCTTTGTGCCTTGCCACAGTTCGCTTTTAAGCTGAACTAATTCTTTTAGAAGTTTAAAGGCCTTTAAATTATTGTTTTTCATGACCTTAATTACTTCGGCCACAGTGACGTGTGGAATTGAGTCATCCCAGCAATCGTAGTCTGTAACCCAGCAACACGGAAGATAGGCTAGTCCAGCCTCACGAGCCAATGCAAATTCTGGAAAGTGAGTCATACCGATGATACTAGCGCCGGCATTGATATACGATTTAGATTCTGCTTGAGTTGAAAAATAAGGGCCTTCGATGCAAATATAAGTTCCATTGTAGTGAGTTTGAAAATCAAACTTGGAAGCCACCGCACGAAGTTTTTGCTCCATAATTTCGCAGATAGGTTTTGCTAGGGAAACATGGCCGACAATACCCTCGCCAAGGAAAGAGTGTTTTCGAAAACCCTTTGTTCTATCAATATATTGGCTAGTGATAACCATATCACCCGGTTTATATTCTTTCTTTAAACTGCCCACTGCGGAAAATGAAACGATGGCTTTCGCACCATGCTTTTTTAAAGCATAAATATTAGCACGGTAGTTTACTTCACTCGGCAAATTTTCATGGTGTTTGCCATGTCTTGAAATAAATAAACATTCTTGCCCTGCAATACGTACTTTTTTAAATCCAGACGCGCACTCACCAAATGGAGTTTCACGATCTAGTTCTGCCACGAATTCAAACTCTTCAAAATTTTCAAAACCAGATCCACCAATAATTGCTAACATAAATCTCCCAAGTTTTTGTGCGTGATAATTTTATGATCTAATATCCAAGCCGTGACATATTCATTTGGAGTTACATCAAACGACGGATTATATACTTTTGTATTTTCAGGCGCCCAAGTCAGAGACTCACTCGAAGAATGAAAGCCAGTAACTTCATTTGAAACGCGTTCTTCTATCGGAATATTATTTCCACTTTGACATTTTGGATCAACAGTTGTGCGCGGTCCTACCACATAAAACGGAATTTTATGTAGATGGCATAACGCCGCGACTGAGTACGTTCCTATTTTGTTCGCAAAGTCGCCATTAGTCGCGATCCGGTCGCAGCCGAAAAAATCTTTTGAAACCTTTCCTTGTCGCATTAAAAACGCCGCCATCGAATCTGTAATTAATGTAAATGGAATTTTTTCTTTTGCTAATTCCCAGGCAGTTAAACGCGCCCCCTGCAGCAAAGGGCGTGTTTCATCAACAAAGACATGGATTTTTTTACCTTGCTGGTGCGCCTTCTTAATTACGCCTAATGCAGTTCCCGCGCCGGCAGTCGCTAGCGATCCTGTGTTACAATGAGTTAAAATATTATCACCGTTTTGGATTAACTCGGCTCCCAAGGTAGACATGTCGTCACACAACTTTTGATCTTCATTGAAAATTCTAATCGCTTCCGTTGCGACGTCTTCGTTGGTTGAAAAGCGCGTTAGTAACTGATCTATATTGTTCATCAAATTAACCGCAGTCGGACGAGCTTCTTTTAAAAGTTGGGCGTCTCTAACTAACGATTTCAAGTCCTGACCGCGAAGCGCTTGATAGGCTATATAGAGGCAGGCACTGACGCCAATTAAGGGTGCTCCACGAACACGCAAAGATTTAATCGCTTCAATCATTTGATCCAAGTTTTCGATCTTAATCCAAATTTCTTTTTTAGGTAAAAGAGTTTGATCCAGTAGCAGAAATTCTTGAGGAGACCACTTTAACGAAAGTGTAGATAACGACTTCATAGATTAAAATTACCCATTTGCGAGCGCATTTGAAAAAGTTCTTTTATTTCCTCAGTGGGAAGTTCTTCTAAATTGATTTTCAAATTTTTCAGTTCGATCGCGAGTTTTAAAATATAAGATATATGTTCGACGCGCTCAATGCCACGATAAGCTTCATCCAAGGTTTCTCCCCAGGCTACGGCACCGTGTTTTTGCATAATTAAAACCTTGTGATCTGGTAAGAACGGTAAAAGACTGTCGCCCATTTCAGAGCTGCCCGGACGTGCATAGGGAACTATTGGAATTTTTCCCGTAGCTAGAATGACTTCAGGAAGACTTTTATACGGAAGTTCTTTCATGTCACTAAACGCAAGTGACCAAGCGATGGCATGTGGTGGATGAGCATGAACAACGGCTTTAGCTGTCGGACAGTTTTTATAAATAGCTAAGTGAAGTTTTCGCTCGCTCGAAGGTTTTCCAGACACAATCTGATTATCTATCGTCATGCACGCGAGCTCACGATTATCCATAAAGGCTTTCGTTTGGCCCGTTGGTGTAATCCAAATAGTTTGATCGTTTTCCTTAACACTGACGTTGCCATCGGCGGCCGCCAAAAGGTTGCGGTCATGTAGGCGCTGGCAGACTTCGATAATTTTATTTTTAATGTTTTCCATGGAGACCTTGTAGTAACCGATCTCTTCTAAAAGTCAATTTTTTTGGCCTTTTTCTCTGCGGTTTTAGTGTGTTCAATGGTTTTAAGAATCTGCCCGAATGATTCTAAATGCTGTAGTTTGGGCTTCCAAAACAAATTAACGCGATTCTGGTTAGCTTCCGTGATTTCCCGCTCTCTAAGGGGCTCTGGGATTTCCTGCAATAGTTGTGAAAGACGCTTTTGATTGTTCAGTTCATAAGGATATTTAGTTTCGATCGTCTTAAAGATTTTAGCGGAATCGATCTTGTTTGATTTCATTTCATAGAATAGTGCGATCGATCGCTCTGAATCGGTAATGCGTTCCTTTAAATGACGAATTTCGTGATTAACTAGCTCCACTTGCCTATGTAGATATTTTTTTTCATCCATTAAAAATTCCACATCTAAATAATTAGATTTTGTGAAATGTTTTGAGTCCTGATTGAGCAAATCTATAATTCGCGATTTGTAGTTAACGATAAATTGGTAAACGAAAAAAAACTCGGAATACGAGTCATTTAACGGTAGTGACACCAGATCATTGAGCATCTGGATGAGCCCGGCTCGGGTTAGCTTATAGCGAGGCGGATTTTTACGCCCCATCTTTCTTGCTAATCCGAGCCGGACCATATTCTGTAGGCTTCGCATTATCTGGGTGTTGTGAAGGGGGAAGGGCTCGCTATTAATTTTCACAAATACCCAATTCGAAAATAGATCCATGTAGAACCGCACTTCTCGCTGACGAAAGCCATCTAGCATCGAGCTAGAGTGAGCGGCCAATACGGAAGCATAAAAGTGCTTTGAGTTCATATTAAAATTACAATGTAACTAAAATTAAAAATCAATAAAAATCTATTTTAATATACTAAAATAGTTATACACATATCCACATGTTACAATGTAACAAATATATCCACATTTCCACATAAGAGTATTGTATTCTTGTGGTATGGAGGAAATATGAAATCGATACTACGTTATGTAGGTTTGTTTGCCGTGGTTCTATCTGGTATTACATTTATGCTTCAGGGTTGGAATGAACTTACTGGTTTGAATAAGTACCTTTCCTTTTTTGCATTTGTATCTATTCTTGCGGGACTTTCATTTCTGTTTCAGCGGCAATTTGTGGATAAGATAACCGCAAAGATCTTTGCTGTATTGTCAGCGCTCGGAATTACGACACTGGTATCGCAAATTGGATCCATCGTCTATTCATCAGTTAAGCCTGGAGTTACTGCAGTACCCGAGGTGTTTCGTTTTGCGATACCTATGTCTGATTTTTTAGTGATTGGATTGGTGACGGGATTGGCGCTAATCCCGATCGCTTTGCTTGGCTTTAATTCAATTATTAAAGCGCGTTTTGTTGAATCCGCGTTGCTCTATGTAGTACTAAATGCATTCTTGATCTTACCAATGCGTGATTCAGTTTCAAATTCACTCTTCTTGTTGAGTCAGTTTTTGATTCTGTTTTGGGGATACAAACGACTGAAAATTCAAATTTCGATTGAAGACCGGTGGAATCGCATTGGCTTCTTCGGTTTGTTAAGCGCTCCCATCCTGACATTGATGATTCGTTCACTCTATTATCCTGTGAATGCGTATTATTTTGCGACTCTGTTTGGCGTCATTGGTGCGGCATTGGTATTTGTTCCCAATAAAGCCTTCAGTCGTGATGAAAAAGAAGTAGAATCACTTTTCACAGGTATTGGATATTTTTCGCTACTCGGCGCGTGGTCGTTTTTCACTGAGCATACTTTCTTTCTATATTTAAGACGACCCGAGATTGAGGCGATTACGAGTTTGTTTTTTCCCTATGTTCTATTCGGTGGAATGGCCCTAATTTCATATTTGGTTTATATCTCGAAGGAGTCTAAGTATGATTTTTATAGAGACGGAATCATTTTTTGGATAAATATCGCTATTTGTAATTCCGTGCTTAATTCGTGGAAATTTGAAACTCATGCGTTTGGAGTTTTAATAGCCGCGGCACTAACAGTGTATTCCTTCAGACAACATTATAAATGGCTATTGCTAATGAGTGGATTAAACGTAATTTTATGCTTAACCTACTACTTTGATTTTATCACAGAGCTGTACCGTAGATCTCCGTGGTTGTTCTATGCAATAGTAGGTATTGGATTGATATTGATATCGGCCTTTTACGAACGAATTGCCAAATTTATTGAACTTCTTCGTACTCGACGACGTTCCCTTCAAGATCACGAAGTACCTTCTCCTCGGGACCAGTAAGGGTCTTTTTTGCAGTACCATTCGCTCCGGGGCCCAGCTCCGGGCGCTTGATTTTAAATGTTTTGCTGATTCTGGCTTCACGGGGTGAGGCCAGATTTACGCCCGAAGAAACTCGTAGGGAGTCTTCCGTCAATTCGATACGCTCAACACCAACTCCGGTTACGTCACCAAGCATGTTTGCAAAGAAACGCTGAACTAAGCTGAAAGTTTCAAAATAAATATCGACAAATGGAATAAAACGAAAAATTTGTAAGAAGAACATTTTTATCTCACCGATGCCAAGCAGAGTGGCTGGGACCGGTTTTACTTTCATTTGTGGATCGTAAACCAAATTACCGAAGAACGTTCCAAATGTCGGAGGATCCAAATGGTAACCACGAAGGAAATAGATAGTCATGTGAGACTCTTCTTTTTTTTCGCTGTAGTGTGCGCATACGTACAACACAATGCGATCTTTATTTACGTCAAAACCCAAGATAGGTACCGGAATGATAGAAAAGAAGTCGTCATTTTGTGGACGAAAGAAGCCTTCAAAAGTCCCGTAAAACTTTTTTTCGCCCTGCTTAGTCTCAAATTCAAACTCTGATTGAAGAGGAATATTTTTAGGCACAGACGTTTTCATTTTGGCAACAGCAGAAGTTACTTTTGTGCCAAATGCGTTGAGTTCATGGGGCTGCAGAGAACAACCGTGTTCATATCCAAAACTTGAGCTAGCGATCACTAGAATGGAAATAAATATAAAATATAAATTTCTCATGGTAGCGGGCTCCCTGCTGGATCAGCGATTTGTCTTTGCAAACTGCCCTTAAAGCAAGAATCACGCTGGGAAACCAAGTTGAAGTTCGTAAGCATTGATATATGAAGATACTCGGAACGATCGCTCTTAACAGTAGCTTGAACTTTGTAAGCACGCTTTTTATTTAGATAGAATGGAGTCGTTGTGTGCATACTAATTTGCTCGACATTCAAGCCATCTAGTTTTTCGATAACGAAATACTCCGAAACCTTGCGGCCTTTAGGAAAGGTGATCGAAATATCGCCGATAAAATTACCTAAGTCACGGTCGGTCGGACTACCGACTGAGCATGCAGAGGAGCCTTCGTCTTTGACCACGCGATTAACCTTACGTATGAACCGACCAAAGAAATTTTCAAACGATAGGAAGATGAACTCACCGCCAAGGGCACCCCAGCTTGTGTGACTTGTTTTCCATTCTAATTTTAAGGGAGGTAAGTATTTTCCTTCTGAGTTTAGTACCCATAACCAGATAACACTTGATTGCTTTTCTTTGAATGTATAATTCGCGGATTCATATATGCAGGCGCCAACGCCTCGATAGTTTTGTGAAGTACGATTATCCAACTTACACGCATAAACTTTAATACCAATTTCAGTTAGAATTTGATCCACATCGAGAACCGCCCCACTTACAAACCGATAAACCTTACTAGCCTCATCGAAGGCAGTTGGAATAGCCGGTGTAAAGACAGGGCCGTCAGCAAGTACCGCCATTGCTAGCGGTGATAAAAATAGAGTGGCTAGTAGCCAACTCAACGTTTTCATGGCGAGCGTTCCTATTATTTCTTAGATCTTAATTTGAAATTTCCATCAAATTTAACTGCGGCTTTAGAGTCATAAACACCACCGAATTCACAAGTTGCTGGCTTCATGACTGTCTTGTCCGGAGTTTCGATATCAAATCCGCTCTTCCAAGCGGTACATGATCCTGAGAATGAAAACTTTCCGTCAGCCAATTTTTGTTCGAAATCAACATTGATGTCTTTGATTCTCATGTCAAACATACCAAAATTTGGACTCTTCACAGAAATGTCTAATAATTTTTTATCGTCAAGTGTATTACAGAAATCGTTGTTTTGAGAATAGCTTTGGCAAAAACGAACAGTAAATTTCATTTTACCTTTGTCGCCAGATCTAACTTTTGAAACAACATACATATCTTTCGTGGTAAAACTTACTGCCGGTATAACCTTTTTTAGCTGAGCCGCTGTTTTTTCCTCATCTACGAAGTTGTAAAGAAGCTGATCTTTAAACTTTACCAGCATAGAAATGTCTAGGTATTTAAAGTCGATGGAGGTCGCACTCTCACCATTTTTTTCAGTTACTTTCATGGATAAATCAATATCGAAATCTAACTTCGCTAGCGTGATTTGGTTTAAAATAGCCACTAAAGCCGCGTTAGTTGCGGGTGTCTCCGCTTCTTCTTTAGCTTTTGCAGTCGCTTTAGCTTTTTCATCTGAATTTTTGATCGACGTCTTCTTTACCGCCGGAGTTCCATCAGTGGCCAAAACGGCCAATGAAGAAGAAAGGATGAAGCCAGCAATAACCATCTTAGAAAATAAACTTTTCATAAATCCTCACGCAAAATTCTTTTTCAGCACTATATACTATTTACGAGGTAATGTGTGAAATTTGTTTAGATTGTTAAGATTTCCTCAAGGTTGAAAATGGAGCGTGTCGAAACTTTTGACACAAAAACCGTCACAATGAAAACATTTATGACAGTTTTACTTAGTGTCTTTTAGCTGAGTTCATTCTAAAGAAATGTTGTCGGCGTCCGAGTGTTTTTCGCAAAAAATTCACTTTTCGATTTTTACGTCAAAAAAACCGATGTTTTTAACTGAATCCTTGTCGTTTTAGCCTCCTTATGCAATGATTTTGAAAGATGCGTTCACCACTACTTGTTGCTTTTCTATTTTTAATGGCTCTATCAATGGCGGTCATTTTGGCAGTTCCGAATTTCAAAAAGAAATTCAAAGAATACTTTGTAACCGAACACCGAACGATTCTTGGAAAAGTCATTGGTAATTTAAGTCCGGGTTCAGAGAACTATGTGATTCTAAAGATTCGGCAGAAAGAAAATATATTTGTCGAAATTTACAAAGAAGATCCAAAAACTGAAACCCTGGAATTTCAGCAGAAATTGGATTTAGGACAGAAAAAAGAAGGACACTTTTCTTTTAAAGGGGAAGCTACGAACCTTGTTTTCACTAACATTGATGATGATGAAAATCTGGAAATTTTGGTCCCCGTGTTCGATTCTGAAATGACCGCGCGTTTATACACCATCAAATACAATGAATCGATTATGCAATTCGAAATTCTGAACTCGAACCAATAGGCTTTCGCGCTAGGCTCAACTTTAGTCCGTGCTGTATTGATGCCGGACTTAGATAAAGAAGATCATAAATTGGCATTTCAAAATTCAATTTCAGATCGCCCAGATTTATCATTTAAATATGATAGAATTTTCGCATTTATATAAGTCATACGATAAGAAAATACATGCCCTTAAAGATATAAATTTGAAAATTGGGGCTGGTGAATTTGTCTTTCTTACAGGTCCTTCAGGTGCTGGGAAATCTACTTTTTTTAAAATGATTACTGGTTATGATCAACCTACATCAGGTAAAATTATAGTTGGAAATTTTGATTTAAATAATATCAAAGAAAGCGACTTGGCAGACTATCGCAGAAAGTTAGGAATTGTGTTTCAGGACTTTAAATTACTGCCGGATAGAACCGTGTATGAAAATGTGTGCCTGCCCCTAAAAATTCAGAAACACCATGAAAGTTTTATTAAAAAGCGTGCGCTAGAAGTTTTAGATTTAGTGGGTCTGTCTGAAAAAATCGAGCAGTTTCCTGAATACCTGTCGGGCGGTGAACAACAAAGAACCGCCATCGCTCGGGCTATCATCCATCAACCCGGTGTTTTAATTGCCGATGAGCCTACAGGAAATTTAGACCCAGAAATGAGTAGCAAAATTATCGATGTATTTGAAAAGGTCTGTGCTCAAGGCACTACGGTTGTAATTGCTACTCATGATCACGAACTAGTAAAACGTAAAAACAAAAAAGTAATCGAGCTAATGAATGGCTCTGTAAATAAAATGAGTTTATGAAAGAATACAAACAGAAATCGATACAACGAGTAACAGCCATTTCAATCATCGGTGCCACATTTGCAGTGATCTTAGGATTCTACTTACTTTCAAAGAACATAAGTCATATTCTATCCATTTGGGGTGAGAGCAATAAGCTGATCGTATATCTTGATAGCGAATCCGACGACACAGTTAGAAAATTAACTCAAAGTCGTTTGGAAAAGAATATCTTGGTGGACAAAGTGATGTTCTTTTCAAAAGAACAAGCCATCGAAGATTTTAATGCGCAGATTTCTGGATATATGTCAGGCCTAAAAAATGATACGGCTCTGCTACAGGTTATTCCGCCCTATTTCGAAGTCTATTTGAAATCGGAAGGCTCCTTAGAGGAACTTAATGCTAAAGCAAAAAATTTGGCTTTAGAGGTGCGCGAATGGATCGGTGTGGAAGATGTATCCAACGGGTCATTGTGGACAGAGAAATATTCTAAGCTGAGCCAGTCCGTAAATGCGTTCTTTATGTTTCTCGGCTTAATTCTGTTCATCTTGTCCTTTTTTGTGGTTTCTAGCTCTATTAAGTCGCACCTATTTCAGCGCGCTAAGGAAATCGAGATTCTGGAAATGATTGGGGCCACTAAGTTCTATATCCAAAGACCAATATTTCTAGAAAGCTTTGGTATTATTAGCATAGCGTTTGCCATCGGTCTGGCGGTCAACTCGGCCCTATACTATTACTTCAATTCATTCTTTGATAGTCAGCTAAAACTATTGAATTTGAGTCAGGTGTTTCGGTTCTTTAGTGTCCTAGAACTAATTATTGCTTTCGCTATTTCAATTGGTATGGGGCTGATCGTGACTCGATTAACGTTTAGCAGACTCTATCGGTATCGACACGCATGAGATGGATTCTGACGATTTTACTTTTAAGTGAGTTCAGCTTTGCTGCCACGAACGACGTGCAAAAAGAGGTCGCGTTAAAGAAGAACAAACTCATCAATATCGAAATCAAGCAAGAGGCCCTGCTGCGCGACCTTATTTTGATAAACAGAAAAGTTAAATCACAGACGACAAAAATGGCCAATATTCAGAAAGAAATCGAAACTATCAACGCGGAAGTAGACCGACAAAAATCTGAAATTAAATCTATGTCCAAACAGTTGGTCGAAACAAAAAAACGTTTAACAACCAAAATTAAAGCGATTTCCAAAATCAAATCAGGCAACCTGTTACAGGTGGCGTTGGTTCATTCCAACTTGGTCGATATTGAAAAAAGCGTCAAGATGATGGGGATTATCGCAAGCTATGACGTTCAATATATTAATGACTACTATGAGAAAAAGATCGAGCTCGGGAGAAATCTAAAAGAGCTTAATTCTAGAAACGAAGTTCTGAAAAAGAAAGAATCCATTCTTGCCGAGCAAAAGAAAGTCTTAGAGAAAGACTCGGCTGCACGAATCACATGGCTAGAGCAAGTTAAGAAAACAAAAATGTTCACAGAAAGTGAAATTCTGAAAATGAAAAAGAACAAGAAAAACTCAGAGTTTGCTGACTTAGGTGTATTTGATATTTTTTCGAAGGATACAATTGTTAAGAACAAAGGTCTCCTAGCCGCACCGATGGATGGCGTTTTGGCTCAAAAATACGGAGTGAATGCGTCTGATTCCGTAATTATTAATAACTCAGGAATCTTTTTAGCCGCGACAAATATTCAAGGTATCAAGGCGCTGTTTAATGCCGAGGTCGTTTTTTCGGGGGCTATGGACGGCTTGGGTAATGTGGTCGTTCTAGATCACGGTGATAATTACTATTCTGTTTACGGAAATCTTAACAATGTGTCTGTTAAATCGAAGCAAATTGTTCGCACAGGGCAAGTTATCGCCCAAAGCGACTACAGTCCTCTCTTTGAAAGTAACGGACTATATTTTGAAATGAGACATTACTCGCAGTCGCTCAACCCTCTGGATTGGATAAGGAGTTTCCATGAAAACAACTAGAACCACATTAATCAAAAGCGTGTTTGGCATCTTGGCGGTATCATCCGTTTTCCTTTATTCCACTGCTCAAGAGCGTTACACCGAATTGCAAAACTTCAGTAAAGTACTCAATTTGATTCAGCAGTACTATGTCGAAGACGTAGACACCAAAAAATTGATTCAAGGAGCGATCAAGGGAATGCTTAAAGAACTAGATCCTCATACAAGCTTTATGGCGGCCGATGTTTTCAAAGAATTTGAAACAGAGACTAGTGGCGAGTTTGGTGGCTTAGGTATTGAAATGTCGATTCAAAATGGCGTACTCACAATTATTTCTCCAATCGAAGACACACCGGCGTGGATTGCGGGTGTAAAACCTGGCGACAAAGTAATTGCCATCGATAAAAAATCTACTAAGGGTTTAAGTCTCGTGGAAGCGTCCCAATATATTCGCGGAAAAAATGGAACGAAGGTGGTTTTAAAAATTGTTCGTGAATCGAACCCAAATCCAATTGATATCACGATCACGCGTGGACAGGTGAAGATAAAATCTGTCAAATATACGGATATGGAAGACGGCTATGCCTATGTACGCGTAACCAGTTTCATTGAAAATACAGCAAAAGATTTAGAAAAAATTCTAGATAAGCACATGGATAAAAACAAAAAAATTGAAGGTCTAATTATCGATTTAAGGCGTAATCCAGGCGGACTTTTGGATCAGGCGATCAAAATGAGCGACTTGTTTTTAGCGGACGGCGTGATCGTAAGCACTATTGGACGCAATAAAAAAGAAAAAGAAGTTTCAATGGCTTCTAAGAAAGCTAAATTTAAAGACTTCCCCTTGATTGTATTGGTTAACGAGTATTCCGCTAGCGCTAGTGAGATCGTTTCGGGAGCTTTACAAGATAATAAACGCGCATTGATTGTAGGAGAAAGAACGTTTGGTAAAGGATCGGTGCAGTCTATTGTTAAGCTTCCAGATGGAAGCGGTTTGAAATTAACTGTAGCTCGCTACTACACACCAAAGGGTGTTTCTATTCAAGCTGAAGGCATCAAGCCGGACATCGAAATCGAAGATATCGAGGCCGAAGCGTTTGCTAAAGCGATCGTGAAACAAAAAGGTTCCCGTGAAAAAGATATTCAAGGTCACTTGCGTGGTGATCGCGAAGATCAAGAGGACGCTGCTGAAAATGACAAAAAACAAAATGCGGTGACTAATGCGACATCTTGGTGGAATGACGTAGCGACAAGCAAGGATGAAAATCTTTCGCCAAAAATGAAATTGCTTAAGGGTGACTTTCAGGTGTATCAGGCGTTCAATTATTTAAAGACTTGGAAGACGTTGAAGGTTCTTACAAAATAAAGACAGTGACTACAATGCACTAAAGGACTAATTATGAAAATGATCATCCTAGTGTTCGTTTTTAGTTTCCTGCGCGCAAATGCGGAGCCTAAAAAGGAACAAAACAAGGCAAAGGACACCAATATCGTGAAGACTATTGTAGAAAACAGCAAAGTGAAAAAAGACGGCGAGGTTTGTGAACTTCCAAAAAGCGATGCAGAACTCAGAAAATTACTATCTCCTGAACAGTACCGCATTATGAAAGAAAATGGGACGGAAAGACCATTTGATAATAAATACTGGAACAATAAACATCCCGGCATTTATGTAGATTTAATTTCTAATGAAGCACTGTTTAGTTCAAAGGATAAATTCGATTCGGGTTCTGGATGGCCGAGTTTCACAAAACCCATTAGAGATCAACGTGTCGTTGAAAAAAATGATTCTTCTCACGGAATGGCGAGAACCGAGGTACGCTCAAAAAAAGCTGACGCTCATTTAGGCCACGTGTTTGATGATGGACCAGCTGATGCCGGCGGATTACGTTACTGCATTAATTCGGCAGCGCTAAAGTTTGTTCCATTAGAAAAGATGGAAGAAATGGGATATGAAAAATTTCTGGATCTGTTTGATAAAGCGGATTGGGAAAAAGCTAAAAAAGAACCATATAAAAACTAGTTCAATTTTTGAAGATTCCTAGAAGACTTTTTCAGATATACACGCTAGCCCACGGTGACGGATTGAGTACCGAACTGTGGGATATCGGTTGTGATCATTCTTTACTAGCCCGGATTAATATGCGCGAGGGTAAGTTTTCTAACGTATACTGTGTGGACAAATCCAAAGCGTCTCTTGAAAAGATCTTAAACGAAACGAAGCATGTTGATTTGAAATCGATAACATTAATCGAATCCGATGGCTGTAATATAGATTGGAAATTGGTTAAGGGAACTGTTGTGATAGCCGGCGTCGGTGGAAATACGGTACTAAAGGTTGTTCAATCGTGCCCTGAAGCCTATCGTGCTTGCATCACGTGGGTACTTAATCCCTTTACCAGTGTGGAAAAGTTTTTAAAAGAAATTGTCCAGCTAATGCCAAACAGAAATATTGAAATGTTTGAGGCAAAAGAAAAAGGCCGTCTCAGACTTATTTTTCGAATTCTACCTATTGTACGTTCGTAATTATTTAGTTAGTCTTGGCCATTATGAGAACACTTAGTCTTATTATTTTCACTTTGTTGGCAACTTCCGTTTCTTTTGCTGCGAGCGAAGACAAACTAGGTCAGATTTTTTTCTCGGACATCGTTCCCTATTTAACAGAAAAATCTAGAAGCGATTTTTTCGTCGGAAAGGCAGGTAAAAAAATTCACTACTATCACTACAAGGTGAATGTTCCTAAAGGAGTGATTGTGGTTTCTCCGGGGCAAGGCGAGCCCGCGCTAAAATATGCAGAACTTGTGTATGATTTAAAAGACTCGGGATACGATGTCTTTATTATTGATCACCGTGGCCAAGGATATTCGGAGCGACTTATTGCTGATCGCGCAAAATCGCATGTGGAAAAGTTTTCGTATTATGTGGATGACTTTGCTTTTTTTATAAAAACGATCGTTCAGCTTAAAAACTATAAAAGTTCAATACTGATTGGTCATTCAATGGGCGGTGCGATTGCATCGGGATATTTAGTACAGAAACCGCGCGATTTTAATCATGTGCTACTGTCGGCGCCCATGATTCAGATAGATACGAATCCTTATCCAGAATTGGTGGCTGTTAGTTTAGCGCATACCTTGTCGGCTTTGGGCAAATCTGAAAACTTCGCTCCTACGCAGAAACCGTACGATCCTAATGAAAAATTTCCAGATCAACGCTCAACTCATAGCTGGCTTAGATTCCGTTTGGAACAAGAGCTTTGGAAGATTTACCCACAGCTGCCGTTGGATGGCACTACCGTAGGATGGGTTAAAACAAGTTTAGATTGGACTTTAAAGATGCGCCGGCAAAAGCATGTGTACCAAGTTCCGACAACGCTATTTCAAGCAACGAAAGATTCCATTGTGAAACCGCGTGGCCAGGACTTAATTTGCGCTGGAAGCCCTGGCTTTTGTGAAAAAGTAGTGGTTAAGGATTCGTATCACGGGATTCTGCTCGAAGGTGATAAATTCCGTGATCAGTTTATGAAGCGACTTTTTTCTATTTTAGAAAGTGAATAAAGTTTAGACGTTTTTAAAAGCGCCCAAATTTGTCCCCTGTCTAAATCTCTACAGTAGAAAACATGTCTGTGCTCACGTACAACATTAGGTGTGCGAGGCCATATCATGAAAAATAAAATTCGAAGTTTACAATCTGTCTTGTTTCTTTTGTCTATTGTTTTGGGTTTAAACGCATTCACAAGCCCGAGCGAGTTTGACAGTATTCAACACGACATCGTTGAAGGCAAAATTCAAGCAGCTGAAGCCTCTGCGATGTTTCCTCAGATACGACAAATTCAACAAGACTATGCTCAAATGAATTTGCGCTTTGATGAACTTGCATTGAGCATAGATGCTACGGGTGATTCGCCGGCTGAGTTGTCCGAGTTATCTCAAGTACTTTATGTTTATGATCAAGAAGTGAAAGCAGTTAAATTCAATCAACTGACTCTTCAGCAAAAGAAAGATTTTATTTCTCATTTAAATTCTTTGAAGAAAGAATTCTACACAGCTTTATCTGCTGTTACTCAAAAATAATCTCCAGTTATAAGCCTAGAAGCTAGACTAGACGCGGCTCTTAAGTCTAGCTACTGGTCTTTCAGTCAGTGTGTTTCCGGGATCAAGGCCCAGGAAAAATCCGTTAAGAACCAGACAAAGACTCAAGAATAGGAAAAAATTGCTTCTAATTTTTCAAAACTGTACTGAGGTCTCGTTTAGGATAGGCAAAAATTACCCGTATAAAGGTGCACAACAAACAAATACCTTAACGGAGGGTAACACAATGGGAATGAGAGTATCGACTAATATCGCGTCTGTAAATGCACAACGCCAACTAACATCTAGCCAAAAATCGATTCAAAAATCGATGCAGCAGCTAGCATCAGGTAGCCGAATCAATATCGCGGCTGACGATGCGGCAGGGTTAGCGATTTCTGAAAGCTTAAAAGCATCTGCGAAATCGGCTGCACAAGCAAAACGTAATGCGAACGATGGTATCTCGATGATCCAAACTGCTGAAGGTGGTTTAAATGAGATTTCAAACATCGTAGTGCGTTTGCGTGAACTAGGTATCCAAGCGGCTTCTGATACTGTAGGTGATACAGAGCGCGGATTCCTAAATAAAGAGGTCACTCAATTAAAGAGTGAAATGCAACGTATCTCAAATGTAACAACTTGGGGTAAAACAAAATTATTAGATGGTTCAACTCCTACGTTCGATTTCCAAGTAGGTGTTTATAATGATCCAGAAAACAGCGTAATTTCATTCGACTCTTCAGAGAATGAAGCGACGTTATCTGCACTAGGTTTAGAAGGTATCGATTTTTCAAGTAAAGAAGGAGCTCAAGACGCTTTAGATTCTTTAGACTCTGCTTTGAGTGGTGTAAACGGTATGCGCGCCAATCTTGGTGCGATTCAAAATAGATTGTACTCAACAGTAGATAACTTAGGCGTACAAGAAGAGAATATCTTGTCTGCGAACAGCCGAATCCGCGATACAGACGTAGCGCAAGCTTCTTCTGAGATGGTAAGAAATAACATCTTACTTCAAGCGAGTACTTCGACTCTTGCTCAGGCAAACTCTGCTAATCAAATGGCTTTAAAACTTATCGGTTAACCCATAACTGGTAAGGTTAATGTTCTGAACTCTCCGTTGCCAGCACTGGATGGTCCAGTGCTGGTTTTTAAGACGGAAGTTGTAGATAGGTAGAATTAATTTTCTTCGTTCTTTAGGTCTTTAGCGGAAACTTCTTTGATTTTTACGGTTTCCATTAGCTTCTTGATAACGTTCTCTTCAGTGATTTGATACGTTAAGCGGCTAAGAGTGTCTTGTTTAGAGTAGAATTCGCGAATGCGAGCTTCTTCAATACCAGTCTGAGCAGCGTATTCCGCAAACTTGCGGTCTAAATCTTCAGCTTTGCAGATAAGGTCATATTTCTTACCAATAGCATCGATTAAGAAACTAGACTGAATCATCTCGCCAGCTGTTTTTTCAAAATCCTTGTCCCATTTGGCAATGTACTCAGTCAAAGTAGCTTCGTCCATTTGCTGTTGACCAATACGTTTTTTGAAATCTTCAACTAACATATTTTTTTGGTCTTTCAATAAAGAGGCCGGAACGTCCACTGGATTTTCTTTTACTAAAGCTTTTAACAAACGATTTTTGAAAGCGTCGTCGATGCGTTTGATTTCAGAACCTTCTAGATCATTACGAACTACTTTACGGAATTCTTCAACAGACGCTACGCCAGAACCCGTTGACTTGATGAATTCGTCGTTAATTTCAGGAAGAACTTTAGTTCTTAACGCATTCAATTTAACTTTGAATTTAACGGCTTTACCTTCGAGTTCTTTAGCATGGTATGGAGTTGGGAATTTTAGGTTGAGAGTTTTTTCTTCGCCTACTTTCATTCCAACAACGCCCTCTTCAAAACCTTCGATGAATTGTTTTGCGCCAAGCTCTAATTGTTGGTCCGTGCCTGAACCATTTTCTAATGGAGCACCATCTACTTCACCGCTGAAATCGATAACTGAAAAGTCACCTAACTTAGCGGGACGAGCTTCAGTTACAGTTTCGAATGTTGCGCGTGAGTTTTGGATGTTTTTGATAACCTCATCAATTTTTTCTTCAGAGAAATCTAATTTTTCTTTTTCAACAGTTAGATTTTCGTATTTCTTAAGGTTTACATCTGGACGGATATCAAAAATAGCTGTGAAGTTAAATTCTTTGTCTTCAGCTAAATCATCAAATTCAAATTCAGGGTAAGAAACAGGCTCTAGCTTGTGTTCTGACAATGCAATTGAGTAGTGTTTTTGAATTAGATCTTGGATTACGTCTTGTTTAACTCGGTTAGAATAAAGACTTTTAATGGTATTCATCGGCGCTTTGCCTTTTCTGAAGCCTTTAATTGTTACTTCAGATTGAATGTCTCTATAAACCTTGTCAAAACTAGTTTGGATATCGGCGACGGGCACAGCCACGTTAAGCTTGCGTTGTAAAGATGTCACCTTTTCCACGTTTGATTTCATGAAAAACTCCTGTATTTTGTGAGTACGTGTTTAAACGGTCGGATACTAGGTGACAGGTTGAAGAAAATCAAGCACTTATGATAGTTCTTTTGAGACTGGATAATTAATGCAAAAAATAGTTTTTGTTACTGGAAAAGGGGGCGTTGGGAAGTCGATTTATGCGGCGGCCTTAGCTCAAAAATATTCCCAAGCGGGCAAAAGAACGCTTTTAGTAGAACTAGGCGATGAAAGCTTTTTCAAAACATTTTTCCAGTTACCTCAAGTGCAATACACGCCAACTAAAACTCCCGGCAGCTGGGACTTGGCTTTATGGGCGGGAACCGACGCTCTTAAGGAATATGCCCTACACTTATTAAAATCCGAGGCTGTATATCGCCTATTTTTCGAAAATAAAGTCAGTCGTGCCTTAATTCACATTGCTCCTGGTCTGCCGGAACTTGCTATTTTGGGCAAGGTGACATCAGGCCCCCGTCATCATGGTCCCTCCTCTCCACATGACGTGATTGTGGTCGACGCGTTTGCGACGGGTCACTTTTTAGCATTGATGCGAGCTCCAAAGGGTATGGCTCAGGCCATCAGTTTTGGCCCAATGGGGGAGCAAAGCCGAAGCATACTGAAAACAGTAATGGATCCTAGTATCTGTGACTACCACATTGTGACCTTAGCCGAAGAACTTCCAATTAAAGAAACTATCGAGCTTTACGATCAGCTGAAGGCTGAATTTAACTTATCAGCCCACGTGGTTTTGAATAAAACGCTGAATACCACATTGAAGTCAGATGAAGTTGTTCCTAAAAATAATGAATTCGTGAAATTTGTAAAAGACACGTTAGCACGGGAAGAAAACGCGCACGACCGCCTGCGTGAAAAAAATTTGAGTCCCTATGAAATTCCCCACATTTACAACAAGACTTCCTATGAACTGATTCAAGATATAGCTGCGGAGATAAAACTATGAAACGAACTCAAGTCGTAGTTTGTATTGGTTGCGGGGGCGTGGGTAAAACGACAGTATCGGCATCGCTTGGATATATGTTGGCCGATCAAGGTCATAAAACCCTAGTATTGACGATTGATCCGGCCAAGCGTTTAGCGACCACTCTTGGAATCGAGGGAACTAAAGAAATTACAGAAGTTCCTGGAATACAGCTCAAAGGAAAATTATTTGCTTCGGTTATAGACCACCAAACTGTGTTTAATGATTTTATTAAACGCGCTTCGGGTGCTGGCGCCGATGTGACTCCAATATTCAAAAATAAACTTTATCAACAAATGTCCACAACGTTGAGTGGTTCCCAAGAATTTACTGCTTTGGAAAAACTATATAGCGCATATGAAAGTGGCGAGTATGATTGGATTGTTTTGGATACGCCGCCGTCAAAGCATGCGATAGATTTTTTAAATGCGCCCCAAAAATTGTCTGCCTTGTTTAATGATAGTGTCGCAAAATGGTTCCGCACGTCTGAAGGCGGCGGTTTGTTTAGCCAAATTATTTCAACGGGAACCCGACAAGTTATTCAAATTTTAGAGAGTTTAACAGGTTCGGAATTTGTAAAAGAGCTACGATTGTTCTTTTCATACATTCATGCGTGGCAAGATAAATTAGAAAATCGTATTGTGGAAGTGCACAAACTTTTAGTGAGCCCCTCGACTCAATTTCTTCTTGTATCGAGCTTAGATGAAGTGAAAATGACGGAAGCCTTAAACTTAGGTCAAGAAGTTCGTAAACAAGGCTATTTGCTGAGTAAAATCATTATCAACAAATCACGTTTTGAAAAAACATTTGATTTCAACATAGGTCCAGAACACGCCACGTCTGAAAAAAGCTTTAAGGAATTAGAACAGTTTAAACAGGCTTTCGAAGGATTTATAAACCATCGAGAGCAATTGTTACACAAATTTGAAAACTCTGTTTCCGATAAGATTGATTTAGTATCATTAAAAGAATACCTCGACCCTATTTCAGATACAGACAGCCTGAAATTGATTGCTTTTGACCTGAGTCAAAAAATAAAATTGTAGAGGGAAGGCCAAATGAATTTTAAATTGAAATTTATGAGTTTTGTGTGTGTGGCTGCGTGTTTTATTTTTATCGGCTGCGCTTCAAAAGATACAAAAAAAGAAGAACCTGTTTTGCCGGATACATCTCAAGTAGACGCGCAAGAACTCGATAGAATTTTTCTACTGGAAGACACAGCGACTTTTGAGACTAAACGCGATGCCTACCTTAAGGCCTACCCTAATTCTCAATATGTTCAGTACGTACATTTACTTTCGAGTAAATTGAGTTTGAAAAAAAATTTATTAGCGGAAGCCCTCGCGGCCAATCAAGAAGTCCAAAATAAAACATTTAGCTCTAACAAAGAGATATATTATTTAGCATTGTTCGAAAGTGCTGATATCTACGAAGCACAAGAAAAATACGATAAGTCGTTGGCGGCATTGGTAGAAGCGGAAAAAAACAAAGGCTATTTGCCAGCCAAAAAACGATTATTCGAATTGCCATTAAAGTTATCCGTAGCCTATTCGCGATTGAACTTAACTGAATTAACTTTCAAATATATCAAAGAAACGCAAAATGGCTTGAATGAATATTTAAAAATGGAATCGTTAGATAATGCAGCTTTAGCTAAGTTGTATTTAGAAATTGGCGGCGGATTGACTCAGTGGCAATCCAACGACTTTTCATTAGAACTTAGAAAATTCTTAATGACCTATAAATTTTTAGTTTATTCAATGAATCGCAATGATGCCGAGTTTTCGGAAAAAGCTCAAAAAAAGCTAAGAGGTCAGATTCAATGGATTTGGAATTTAAGCCAAACACAAAGAACGGCTCCGGATTTGGATCGATTAGAAGAAGAAAAAGCTCAATTCATGAAAATGACAGAATTTTCTAAATTACTAAACTCAATTAAAATGTTTGAACCACTTGACGGGCAAAAGAAGTCCCCACTACAGGAAGAATTTTTTGGATACGTAGAACAGGTCCAAGACGTCGTGTTAGAGAAAATTTTTGCACAGTACAAGTACACTCCACCGACGCAGGAATCTTTTAGACATCAAATATTTCGTGAAAACTTAACAATCGAAAATTTAGAAAATCAATATAAGTAAGGAATTCTTATGGCCTACACGCGCACGGAACTACATCAGCAAATTCTTTCTAAGAAAACCGCAGTTTGTGATTGGTTTCAATCGAAATCAAATAATGCATTCATTCCGATTTACTCGAGCTATGATGTGCGGGATGCGGGTTATAAAGTAGCGAACGTAGATGCGAATATATATCCTGCCGGGTTTAACAATATTTGTCCTACCGATAAAGAAACGAGCATCGATTTAATGCGTAAGTATTTAGATGGTCGTTATGGTAAAGATATTCAGCGAATTTTATTAGTTACTGAAGAACATACCGGAAACCCTTACTATTGGGATAATGTAGCGACAATTAAAGACTTGATTGAAAGCGGTGGAAAAAAAGTTCGCATAGGATTTGGAACGCAATTGCCAGAGCCTATGACAATTAAAAGCGCTAGTGGTCACAATGTGTTGGTCGAATCAGCCTGGGGTGATTCGCCTTTATATAAAGAATTTAATCCTCAGTTAATCGTTAGTAATAACGACTTTTCAGAAGCGCATGCTGATTGGGCAAAGACAATTCAGTTGCCGATTAATCCACCACGTGAATTAGGCTGGTACCAGCGTAAAAAAAGTAATTACTTCAAGTATTATAATGAACTCGTTGGTGAATTTGCGGATGTTGCCGGAATCGATCCCTTTGTTTTTCAAGTTAAGACAGAGTATTTCCCACATTTCGATATTAATTCTGAAGACAGCCGCAAAGAATTGTCTCAGGCCGTAGACAAATTTCTAAAGGATCTTGAAGTTGATTACCAAAAACGCGGAATTAACCAAAAGCCGTTCGCCTTTGTTAAAAACAATGCGGGTACATACGGTTTGGCAGTTATTCGCGTTCAGTCAGCAGCGGAAATTTTAGAGTGGACATACAAAGCCCGCAAAAAAATGAAAGCTGCAAAAGGCGGTCGTGATGTCGAGGAAGTCATTATCCAAGAAGGTATCCCTTCAATCGTAGAAACGGATGGTGTTGTCGCTGAACCCGTTATCTACATGATTGGAGGCGAACTTGCCGGTGGATTCTTAAGAACTCATAGCGAGAAAGATTCTACGGAAAGTTTAAATAGCCCCGGAGCGATCTATAAAAGACTTTGCGTCAGTGACCTTGAGATTAGACCAGAAGGATGCCCATTGGAAAATGTTTACGGTTGGACATCAAAAATTGGATCGCTTGCTATTTCGATGGAAGCGGCCAATATCACTAACTAAAATTAATTATCATATTAAAGCTCAATGGAGACTTTGGATCCATTGAGCAATTTCGTTTACAACCTTATCGGTATTTTCTGGTGACGTAATATCCCCGACAATTACATGAGAATCTCGACTCTCCAGCGACATTGACTTATTCATAGGATTATTAGCTTGTTCCCATTTCTCTAACATTAACGCGGGATCGGCTACGGTATCCTTAGGGTTATATAAAAGAAAATAGGGGATCTTTAGTTTTGTGTAATCTTCGTTGCTTGCAATTTGAAAGACACGCGTAATATGTGGAATGATGTCTGTGTTGTAGGTCGTGTTCCAGTACAGATCTTGATCTTTAAATTTTCCTACCCATTTATATTGGTCTCCGACAATTAGTTTAACAAGTGAGTGCCCTAACCATGGATTTAAGCTGACGTTCATGTAATGAGAGCCTGTGTAGAATGCCGGTGACATTCCCACGAATGCAAATCCTTGTTGGGTTTTGTTTAGCACGTATTGCAGAACTGTCGCACCAGTCGATAAACCAATAAAGATCGGTTTTTTACCTATTTTGTTACCAATAGTGACGGCTTCCATTGCGGTTTCGAAAAACTCTTCGGTACGAGCGTTTGAATAGTCGTTAGCTTCCTCACCATGGCTAGGCAAGCGAGAGAAAAACGAGTTAGCCTTAAATTGCGTCGCCAGATTTTCAACGACCGGCGCGATTTCTTTTCGGGTAGCCGTAAATCCCGGCATATAGATAAACGCGTATTCAGTTTGTTGTTTGTTTTTTGGATCGTTCCATGTAATCGATTTACCTAAGCCTTTACGCAAATTGGGAAAGGCGCTTTCTTTGTTTTGTAGGTAGGAATCAAGGTCTTCAAGTTCCGGAATATTTTTTTCAATGACCAGCATTTTAGTATTGATCAACGCTGAGTCGTAAAACTTCATGTATGGAAAGTAGACAAGAGACAAAATACAGATAGCGAGCAACATTAGGACGAAGATGAGTTTACGAACCATTCAGCAATTAGAACTTAAAACCAATATAACGTCAATGACGCCGACTTTTGAAAATTTTTCCTGGTCACTCATAGTAGTGTAATGGTTGCCTACAGCAGAATCTTTTATAACTTAAATAACCAGTTCTAATCTTGGTATGGCTTTCGCATTTTAGGTTCGGCGATTATGAAAGCAAAAAAATTGAAGCTCCTGTACGTACTGTTGATCATGGCTGTAGTTGGAAACTTGTTTTCTATTTCTGCCCATTCGGCAGAAAATTCTCAAGATGCTAATTTATCTCAAGAAAATATAGATACGGTCGTTACAAAAGACGACATTCAGATCGAAAGAGTTTGGCAAGAAGGCACCGTTCGTTTTACTGAAACGGAAGCTATTACTGAGAGCGGCCAACGTTACAAAATTAGTCCCCTACCTACCGATCCTGAAATGTTAGCGGAGTTTAACTCCCTGTCTCGAGCCGAAATGGAGCAGTTCTATAAAAGAAGAAATTCGATTTTGGCCGGCATTATAGAAAAGATGGATAAGGAAGGCCAGTCCAAATTTCTAGGTCGCTATGCGGTTCTTAAAGGCCGTGTAATTAAATTCTTTAAGCGAGATAAGTCTCCAAATATTAAACTAAACGATAACGAACAGCTCGTTGAACTTGGTAAAGAGGAACTACAAGAGCTTATCAAAAAAGTTGAAGCCGAGTTATGGAGATCATCCCGTCTAATTAGTGATGTTAACGTCAAGGGCCAATCTTTAGCTCTGAATGGAGCTATCGGAATGGGCCTGAAAAAGACAGGTTTAATGCTGAACTGGGCCCTTGGAATCGGATATTTTAGGAATGAGCAAACAGGCGATTCGTACCTTGAGTTTTTCGTGATTCAGGAGCGATTTCATAAGGCATTCACTTATGCTCTGCCATCATACGCCGGTGTAAAAGTAGGTTGGTTAAACTGGAGAAATGAAAAACAGGTCGAACGATTTGGAACGGCTCGTGGTGTAGGTATAAATATGCCTACGGCGCTACCGTATATATTTCGCTCACCAGGTGAATTTGCGTTAGCGACTGGAATGGGCGTCGATGCTTTGGATTTAATTGTTCCTATGCAGTCATTTGCGCAAACCTATATGACAAAGTGGAGACGCTCACACTTTAGAATCAATTTTAAAAGCAAAGATCCGGTGCGCATGTGCCGTGGTTTCTATCTATCTTCAGTAAATCGCTAAAATTATTGTGGCACTAGGCTCAGGGGCCTGGTTCGACCCAATACCTCGCACAAAACTATATCTTTTAAGAAAAGACTTAAATTGGGCGGCCAAATTGTGTCTTCTGTCTAAAGTGTTTTCAGGTAAAATGTTTAAAATCCGGTTAAGACGTGGCCTGGGGTCTGCAATGTAAGCCACCGCAAGCTAAAACAAACAAGAGGAACGTTATGGGAACGTGTTTTATGAAGCTGCTGCGCATGTCTGCGCTGGCATTGCTATTGTTAACTGCAACTGCGTTTGCGGAACCGAAGAAAGTGGTCATTTTCTATTCTTCAATTGGAATGGGCCACAAAAGTGCGGCGGAAGCTATTCAGAAAAATCTGGTGGCAAAAGATCCGGCCGTTGTCGTTGAACTCAAGAACATTCGTGATTTTATGCCAAAGTGGCGCGCATCACTTGATGAGTGGTTATTTTGGACTGTCGTGAAGAAAGCGCCAGACAAATTCGATCAAATGTTCAACTCGAAAATGGATCAGGGCCGTGCCCGATTTCAATTTGTTGATGGCTTAACTAAAAATTATAACCAAGAACAAATGATAGCGTATTTAGAAGAGCAAAAACCAACACATATTTTAACTACCCATTATGGCTCGACTGAAGCTTTGATTCGCTTAAGAAAAGCGGGTCACTATAAAAATACTCCGGTGGGCTGGTTACACACTGACTACTTTACTGGGTATTTCCCGCGTATTTCTCAGAATATCGATATGACCTTCTTAGGTATCGATGCTTTAGAAACTGAGTGGGCTAAGCACGGTCTTGATTCTTCGAAAGTTGCAACGACTGGATTGCCTATCAATCCACAAATCTTTGAATCGTTCGACCAAGAAAGCTTCATGAGCGAAAAAGGTTTGAAACCAGATGTTAAAACTGTAGTTCTTATGAGCGGTGGTGAAGGCGTTGGTAATTTCCCGTTAATCGTTGAAAGTATCGTTAAGAGAATTGGTAATGAACCTCTACAATTAGTTACTATCTGCGGAAAAAATGAGGAGCATTTTAAGGCTCTTACTGAAATGAAAGCTAAATTACCGTCTAATATCGATTTGCGCGTACTTGGATTTACTAAAAATGACGAAGTTATTAAGTATATCAAGTCTTCAAATCTATATATTACAAAAAGTGGTGGTTTATCACCTACTGAAGGTTTTGCGATTAACAAACCAATCGTCCTTTTAGATGTATACGGTGGTCATGAACGCCACAATGCCAACCTATTTGAAAATTTAGGTCTTGCGGTTGTTAACCGTGATCAAAATACGATCGGTCGTGATGTAGTTGCGTTGTTGAACAATCCTGAACAACAAAAATCAATGTTGGAAAAACAAGCTGAATTTAAAGCTAAGTACAACATGGATAAAATCACAGACTTTGTACTAACTCGCGAAAATCCAGCTCAAGTAGATTCAAAAACTGTTGGCGTCGAGAACGGGATTGCAGTTAAGAATTTCGATAAAGCTCTAAGTGCTATGGATAGAGACTTCCCAGCTGATGTGGAAATCATTTTAAGTTACGGCAAATCTGACCTAAAGAAACGCTTCAAAGGTGACACTAATCCATTTGGACACCTTGCTATTAAAATTGATGGAACGGTATACACATTAAATGGTCGTGCGGTTCAAGGTGTTGAGCCAGAACTGGTGCACAAAACTGAGCTAGCGAAATACTTATACAGTGTTGAGCGTTTCGTTACTAACATGGAACATACAGATGCATTCGGTAATTCTTATGCTCGTGACAATATTTCTATTAAAGTTCAAGGCGTAACACAAGAACAGAAAGAAAAAATGAAAGCCTACATCGCTGAAGTAGACCAAAAGTTTGTTCAGGATGGTGTTGGTTACAATAAAAAAACGTTTAACTGTGCCGATCTAGTTAAAAACATTTTAGAACGTGGTGGTCTAGTGACAGGTGCTAAGCCTCGTAGCCCGACGTTTCCACTAGATGTTTTGACAGAATACAAAAATTTATTTGAAGCCGATGCGCGTTTTAAAACTGAGATGGTTCACTATCAATATGTTCCAAATTCAGAAAATTTCTATAAGCCTTTACGCTTTCCATTGTCTCCGTATCAAGGGTTAAGAACTGTAAAAGCGTTAGTTAACCCGGAATCATTGGATCCATTTGAGCGCTTGATTGGTAAGCGTGTGGCTGTCGGCATGGATAACAACGTTTATTACGACAATATTAGTAATTACTCTGCAAGCGAAAACAAAGAAGCCCTTGAAAAAACCCAAGCGGCTCAAGATTCGCGCTTAAAGTTCTTTGAAAACTACGAAAAGATGTTAGACACTTTGGATGGCCATATCAAAAAATTCAAATTTGATAGCGAACAAATCCAAAAAGACCTTCAGATCATTTCTAAAGAATACACAGTTACAGAAATGAGTGATGTTATTAACAATAGCATCAACGAAAAAACATTCCCTGATGCGGATAAACGTGAACGTGCAGTAAAACTTCAAATAGGTTTCGCCGAGTGGGAACGTTTACAAACGACGTATCAAAAGAAAATGGATGAGTACATCAAGAATGAAATGGACTACTTGATTATTGGTACTCAGACTTTAATTAAAGTTTTATTCGAGGAAATGAAAGTTACATTCCCTAATGAAAAATTAGTTGATGTAACGACGGCTTTAAAATCAGCTGAAGCCTCTTACAAAACTTACATTGCAAATCGCGAAAATATTGGAGTACCTTTAGATGGTGTTAATCGCACATTCCCGTTCCGTAAATTCTTTGGCGAGGCAAAGACTGTGATCGATACCTACAACCAATTGACTGGTAGACAAGCGACGTCTCAACCGGAAGTGATAACTTGGAGAACTAAAGCTAAACGTATGTTCTCGTTCACTACGGCTCTAGGAAAAATGTCGCCCCAAGTAGTAAAACTTGTGTTTGCAGTATTCGGAAAAGATCGCTCGGCCGAAGGCAAAACACCTCTTTCGACTGGAATTTCTGAAACATTCAAGAGTCTGGCGAATGCATTTGGTGTGACAACTAAAATTGCTGGTGTAGAGGGACTACAGCAGATTATTAAGGCCAACCCACTTGGAACTAAAACGGTGAACATTATAGCGCCTAATCATAGTCATCCGATCTATGATGCGATTTTAATGGCATCGTTAAATCTTCCTCACCACTTGTTAGTGATGGCGACAGATCAAATTGTGCCAGGTAAAGTCGGCAACCGTATGGATGCAAACAAGAGTATCGTGACTGTAGGTCGTGGTTCTGATTTGCCAATCCAAAAAATTATCGCGGAACTTGAACGTGGTGTTTCTAACAATATCATGATCTATCCAGAGGGCAGTATCGCTTCAGGTATCTATGATACGCGTCCTGCGCGTGAAAAGTTTGCTCATGGCTTAGTAAAAGAACTTGTTGAAAGAGGATACAAAGTTAATATCGTTCCGGTTTCTTACAAGAATGCTTCACGCTTCTTAAATGAAAATTCGATATCTGAATTCTTCAAGCGTTCGGCGTCAGGTGATAAGTATGGCGCGGGAACTGTATTAGAAGCAACGGTAAGCCCAGCGATCCCTACAGAAGTAGTTGATGCGATCGTAAAAAGTGGAAAGTACCATTTGTTGAATACATACTTACGTCAACACTGGTTGGCAGAACTTGGAACAATGCCTAATACTATGAGTGGGTTATTACGCTCTCAAGACTTGATCAAAAAGTTTAACGAGCAGTTCGGCATCAACATCAGAAACTTAAAAGCTAATACAAATAGCTGCATGAGTTTCTACAGTAAGTAATCTTAGCTAGCCCCATAACGTGCGGTTGCAGAGTGGAAAACGCAGTCCCTCTGCAGCCGCATTCTTTTTTCTACTCTTCTAAATACAATCATTCATAACGATAAGTTGACTTGGTCTAAATTTTTATTTTAGCCTTAGTAATGCAAAATAATTTTCCGGGGAGGTATTTTGCCTAACTTTTTGTTTAGCCTTTTAGTTGTGGTCGGATTGGCAAATTATGGTAACGCCGCAAAGAATGATTTTTGGTGGGGTATTTCTACTTCGTCGTATCAAACTGAGGATGTTGGCGCTAAACCGAGTGAACCTGGCTTTTTTAAGACCGACTGGGATGTGTATTTCGATCGCGGAAAATTAAAAGAGCCAAAAGGCGACGGCGTATTTTCGTACAGTGAATACAAACGTGATATCGCAACATTAAAAGATCTAGGCGTCACACATTATCGTTTCGGTATTGAGTGGGCCCGTGTTGAACCTGAAAAGGGAAAGTACAACATGGAGGCTATCAAGCATTACCATGCGATTGTGGATGAGTTAATAGCAAATGGAATTACTCCAGTGATTTGTTTATGGCATTGGACATTCCCGTCATGGGGTTTTGATTCTGAAAATCCTGAAGTATTTGGCTGGATGAATGCTAATTTAGTTGAACGTTGGCCTGATTTTGTTCGCTTAGTTGTAACCGAGTTTAAGGACACTGTAAAAATCTATGCGCCAGAAAACGAACCCAACGCGCAAAGCTTAGCGGGATTCTTTTTAGGAATTTTTCCTCCTGGAGCTAAGTATTCATTAAGTTTGTTCCGCAGACATGTTGATACGTCGGCCGAAGCCTTTATTGTGGCTTCGAAAATTATTCGATCGATTGATCCAAAGTTACAAATTATGTCGATCCAAAATATGATCCAATGGGAAAAAGCATGGTGGGACTTTTTTGGTTACTTCTATAATTTAGGTCAAGAGTTTAACTTCAGACATCTAGATAAGATCATCGATCATATCGATATTTTAGGTTATAACTATTACTACCGCGTGAAAGCCAGTCCGTTTCCTAACCAGCGCATAATCGATCCAGAAGGTTTAAGATCACTCACCCAGACATTGGCAGATAAATATAAAAAGCCGATGGTCATTGCGGAAAATGGTTGGCCAGATGACAAAGGTGACGTGAAGAAAGACTACATGGAACGGCATGTGAAGGTGGCTCTAGAAATGCGTGAGAAGGTAAACCTTAAGGGTTACTTTTATTGGAGCTTGGTCGACAATTTTGAATGGTCGGTGGGGTACAAAGAAAAGTATGGAATGTACAAATTTAACGCTTCTAGTAAGGCTTTGGAGCCGTATCCATTCGCTTTAGAGTACAAAAAAATCATTTTAAACGACAAAAGCGTCGAGGTTTCTAAATAATCGATAGACAAAAATAGAGTAGCTCAACTAGTGTTATATATGAATATGAGGGGAATTCTAGGTCTTATTTTATCGGTGTTAACCGCTCTATCTGTGCATGCCACAGACTTAAGTGTTGGTTATTCTGAACAAATTGTTAATCTACCAGAGAAGATTTCGCTAGCTGGTTATATACAGCGCCGTCTAGTTAAGACGTCGGCCGCTTCGTATTCTCGCTATTTCCGCGCATCCACAGGAAAAATGAACGACTCTTTGGCTAAAACCATCGTTATTGATGACGGCCGCCAATTAGTTTTTATGTCCACATTAGAAGTCATCGCGATGGAGCCAGAATTACGAGCTCATGTTGAAGATCGTTTGCGCCAACTGATTAATCGCCCATTAGAAGTTAATTTATTTGCGACTCACACTCACTCTGGCCCTGGTGGTTACGTAAAAGTGAAACTGTGGCAACAGCTAGCTACCGACGTTTACTTTGAAGAAGTCTTTAATCAATTCGCCGATAGTATCGTAGAGTCGGCGATGAACGCCTATAACTCATTAGAGAAAGTTCATATGAGTTATGTCACGGGAACGGTAAGTGACTTCATTTACAATCGCCGCGATGGTGGGTTCATTAATCCAAAGTTACATATCGTTAAATTCTTAAACAGCAAAAATAATCCTGTAGTAACAATAATTAACTTTCCGATTCATGGTACGGCACTGGGACCAGATAATTTATTAGTTAGTGGTGACTTGCCAGCAATGGTAGAGAGCAAAATGGTGGAACGAACTAAGTCCCCGTTCATGTTCTTCTCTGGTGCTGCAGGTGATATCGGGCCGAAGATCGAAGATTCGATGCCGACGTCATTTAGCACTACGATCGCGTCGTTCCCGTCTATAGAAAACATCGAGGTTTTCACAACTCGATTAACTGACAAAATTAATGTGTTCTGGAAACAGACTAATTTAGTCGAAACAAAACCAGTCATTTCGAAGTCATTCAATATTGAACTTCCACCCGCACAAGCGGATCTGGGGTCATGCATGAGATCGATTTTGCCAAGACCATTTCAATGGGTGGCTAATTTCTTTTTCAGAGTTAAATTACCAAAGGATTTAAATCGTCCTATGGAAGTGAACATGATTCATTTATCGCCGCTAACATTCTATATGATTCCGGGTGAGCCGATCAGTGAAGTGGGCGCGCAGATTGAAAAATTTAGCGTAGACAATAAATTTGAGAATCCGATGGTTATGTCTTTAGCGAATTCATACTTCGGATACATTTTAACAGATAAAGAGTTTTCTAGAGGTGGTTACGAAACATGTAACAGCTTTTACGGGAAAACATACGGCAGCTTGTTCCTTTCGGGAGTTCAAGATGCCGTCAATTCTTTTGGACTTTTTGTTAAGTCCAATCGTTTTTAGAGATCAATTACATAGTTTGAAATACAGGTTCAAATTTTAGAACTGTTAATGGATATGTGCCGCTGCTATTACCCATTGGAGTTACAAAGCCAGATAACGAGGCCGCCGTTCCTTTGCGATCTGCATTTACGTAAAGGGTGAATTTTTCTGGAGCGCGTACGAAATAGATTCTATTGAACATGCCATTTTCAACCGTTCCGATAATCTGAAGTTCTAAAGCCATAATTTGATAGTTAGATGGTGGAACCTTCACGCCGTTTGGTAAAACAGTGACTGGTTTTAAAGAAATTTGCGAGAATACATACGCCGTTCTTTGATTTGAGTTAATTACGTAAGCTGTGTAAAGAGGCGCTTGGGTGTTCATGCCCTGAACTGAAGACATGCAGAATGAATCTACATAACCGGTGCGTTTTGAATACGCCGATGAAGCCTCTACGTTTTTACCGCATGCTTGGTGTAAAACGCGACCAATGCGGTATTCTGCCATCGATGTTGCTGAAATTAATGTGAGTGCTGCTAGTGCGATAAATATTTTCATAGGTTCTCCTTTTTATTTGATTAAAATAATTTATGGATTACATAAAACATTTTAATTTTCAAACTTCAAATGAGGAATGAAAAAAGTAGAAACATTTCAAGATACAATGAAACCAGTTCCAAAAGCGAACTCTATATTGATAAATTTTGTTTTAAAAGTATTTAATAAAATCAATTACTTATATAAAAATCAACTAAATATAGTTTAAGCGTTTGTTCATAAATCGAAAGTACAACGGCGGAAAAAACGCCATCAACAGCATGGATGAGTATCCGAGCGGGAGCAGACGACTACCCACTTTGCTGGGCAAATCTTGATACGGAACGAGTGGTTTTTGATGGTGATGAGAATGATAGCCTAAATTAATCAATGCCGCATTCGTTAGGAAGTAGTCACAGTCCCAAGAGTGCCGTTCGTTTACGGGTTCATATAAACCGTTGTCCATTTGCTTTCGAACAAGGCCATAGTGTTCGATGTATTCAACTCCTTCTAACAAAACGATCGCAACTAAACTTTGGATCCAATGGAAAATCAAACCGTTCAAACCCCAAAAGCTAAAGACAAAAAGATTCATCAAAAATTGAATCACAAGTGACAGCCTAACCTTACTTTTTAGGAATGATTTCTGCCTTTCAAAACTAAAAGAATGTACGAACGAGCCGCCAATTGCGCGCACTAGGTAAAAATAGAGGTTTTCGTTTTTTCTGGCCGATACAGGATCCATCGGAGTCGCTACATTTTTGTGATGACCAAAAACGTGCTCAACACCCCAGTGTCCATAGTTCAAAATCCATAAAGTTATAAAGCCAGCCCATTTCAGGGGACCTTCGGGTCGATGAACCAGTTCGTGAGCCGTTGTTATGCCCAAGAAGCCCATCATCAAACCACAGGTTAGGGCGATTAAAATGCCTTGTCCAAACGTGGGCGCCTTTAGGTAGAAGTAAAAACAGTAAGCCCAAACCGCATAGACCACCACAACGGTGAGTATCAGAAAATGATCAAAAAATGATGAGCTTAGCCCCTCAGCCAGGGGCTGTTTTCGACCAATGAGTGAATCCAAGATTGGATGCAAAACAAGAACTAAAAGGATCGCAAAATAATTTTGACCGAAATAAACACCAAGCAAAGACAAGAACACCAATATCAATGAAGTCACGAACGGAAATCTAAATACAGCACGCATGATTTTAGTTTCTTCGAATAATAGGGTCTCCGCAAGGACTGATTTTTCCCTATTTTTTCCGAATATTTAGTTGCCCATCGTATGTGCCTTTGCTAATCCTCGGGGGTTCTAAAAATCCTGAGGGGGAATAATGTCTGAATGGGTAAAAAAGAAATTTGGTGGTAAAGAGTACTTCGGTCATCCGGCTGGTCTCTTTGTGTTGTTCTTAGCTGAAATGTGGGAACGCATGTCTTACTATGGAATGCGCGCACTTTTAACTTTATACATGATCAAGTATTTGATGGCCGATCCAGAAAGAATGGCTCGCGTTCTGGGTTTTGATACTTTGAAGTTCATCCTTGAAACTGGTTTTGGCGAAATGGCCACACAGCAGTTTGCGTCTCAAATTTATGGATTATATACAGGCTTTGTATATTTATCACCCTACTTCGGTGGTATCCTTGCTGATAGAGTATGGGGTCGTAGAAAGAGCGTATATGTGGGCGGTGCTTTGATGGCTATCGGTCACTTCTTGATGGCATTTGAAAATCTTTTCGTTCCCGCGTTGTTTTTCTTAATTCTTGGTAACGGTGCTTTCAAACCAAATATATCTACGCAAGTGGGTTCGTTATATCCAGATGGTGATAATCGTCGCGATGGTGCGTTCACTATTTTCTATATGGGTATTAACTTGGGTGCATTTTTCTCTCCATTCCTTTGCAAAAACTTTGCGGTTTGGATTTGTGAACAAATGGGTGTAACAGATCCAGGGACTCCTTGGCATGTAGGCTTCGGCTTAGCTGGTATCGGGATGTTAATTGGACTATTGATGTACCATTTCGGTCGCACACTTCTTCCGGCAGAAAATTTGTCAGCATTGGCTCCAGAGAAAGATAGAAATGGAATCTTGTGGAAAACAGTTGGCGGTTTGTTAGGTTCGATGGCTGCGTTCATCTTGATCTTGATGATTCCGATGACGTTCAAAATTATCTTAGTTATCGCAATTATCGCGGCGGTTGTTTGGGGCATCAAACAAGTTCAAGGCGAAATGGATCGCAAAAAAGTGGCTGCGCTCGTTACGCTTTGTATGGGTACGGTATTTTTCTGGGCGATTTTCGAGCAGCAAGGTAACACTCTACAAATCTGGGCTGATGACAAAGCAGACTGGGCTCGTTTAGGGCTTCAGGCTGAAAACTACCAATCGTTGAATCCTCTATTCATCTTCATCTTTGCTCCACTATTAGATATGTGGTGGAACTATTGGGGTGCTCGCGGTCGTAAAACAAGCTCTGTTAGAAAAATGGCTACAGGTTGTTTCTTGATTGGTTTTGCATTTTTAACTATTCCGTTAGCTTCAAACTTTATCACTATCGATAAATCAATGACGAACTTGTTCTGGTTGGCGCTTGCGACTTGGATTGTTACGATGGGGGAATTGTACTTATCTCCAATTGGTCTAAGCTTTGTAACGAAGCTAGCTCCGGCTCGTTTCATGTCAATGATGATGGGTATGTGGTTAGCGTCTTCATTCTTGGGTAACTATTTAGCTGGATTGATGGGTATGTTATATTCTTCAATGTCACAAAATGCGTTCTTTATGGTATTCGCGGTTCTGGGCGGATCCGTAGGATTGTTCTTCTTGGTCGCAGATTCAAAATTGAAGAGCGTTATCGGTAAAGAGGTTTAGAAATTAGAAAAGTTCTATTTATATTGGCGCATCCTTACCTAAATCGTTCGGTCGCCAATAAAATCATATGTGGTCATGTTAAAGAGCTCACGCATGTGACCTTTCATGACCTCTACGAAACGTATCCGTATTTCAGTATCGACGTAAAAAAAGAACAAGAAGTTCTGCGCAATCATGATCTGATTGTTTTTCAACACCCTTTTTACTGGAACAATATGCCGCCTTTGCTAAAGCTTTGGCAGGATGAAGTTTTGGAAAATGGTTTTGCCTATGGCGAAAACGGTAAAGAGTTAGTGGGAAAAGAGTTTCTTTTATCTATAACTACTGGCGGATCCGCAGATACATATACGGCCGAGGGACAGAATAAATTTCCCGTGACTGATTTCATGCGAGCGTACGAGCAAATGTGTTCACTGTGCGGAATGAAATGGAACCCGCCCCACGTATTGCATTCGTCAAGGCAGAATGGGCACGAGGAAATTTATGTGCACGCAAATAAACTAAAAGATTTCATGAGTACTTTTATTGAACGAGGACACCTGTGAACGGTCACGGATCTAATGATTTTTTCAACTTGATTGTGTTCTTGGTGTCAGCAGTGATCTGCGTACCACTTTCAAAAAAATTCGGTCTTGGTTCTATCTTGGGATATTTAATTGCGGGAGTAATTATTGGTCCTCATGGAATTAAATTGATTTCTAACGTTCAAGAAACAATGCATTTGTCCGAGTTTGGTGTTGTCCTATTCATGTTTATTATTGGGTTAGAATTAAATCCTAGAAAGCTATGGTCTCTTCGGGTTCCTATATTTGGTATGGGGACGGCTCAAGTCGTATTAAACACTTTAGTATTCACCGCTATTTCCTATGCTATCGGAATGTCACTGCCCGCCTCAGTTTTAATTGGTATGGCGTTTTCGTTATCGTCAACGGCGATGGGTTTACAAATTTTGAATGAAAGAAATGCAACAACGACAGCGGCGGGTAATGCGAATTTTTCAATTTTGTTATTTCAAGATATCGCGGTTATCGCAATGTTGAGTGTTTTACCCGTTCTTGCTGACGGCAAAGCGGCGGCTTCGTCGGATATTAAAATTTTAAATTTTGTTAAAACAGTAGTAATAATCTTATCTGTCCTAGTTGCAGGACGCTTGTTGCTGCGACCACTACTTAGATTTATCGCCAGTATTCACTTGCGTGAAATTTTCACTGCGTTTTCTTTATTGTTAGTAATGTCGATGGCATTTTTAATGCAGTATTTAGATATTTCGATGGCTTTAGGCGCTTTTTTAGGTGGTGTTCTTCTGGCTGATAGTGAATACCGACATGCGCTTGAGACCGACATTGAACCATTTAAAGGATTGTTGTTAGGGTTATTTTTTATTTCCGTCGGGATGTCAGTGAATTTGAATATTATCTTTGAATCCCCACTTCTAATAGTCGGCTGCGTTTTAGGTGCCTTTGCTCTGAAAACGGTAATTCATTTTTTAATTGGATACGTATTTAAATTACCGAAATCACAGCTTACATTTTTTTCGCTAGTGATTGCTCAGGTAGGAGAGTTTGCCTTCGTAATTTTAGGAGCCGCCGCTGGATTAAATATTTTTGATACTAGGACGGGCGAAACGCTAATTACAATTGTCGCGCTAACATTACTTGCTACACCGTTGGTGGTTTTCTTTTATGACCGTATCATCGCCCGTTTTTTTGAAAAGAACCGTGAATTGGAACCCGATATTATCGAAGAACAAGAAAACCCAGTCATTATCGCAGGTTTTGGCCGGTATGGGCAAATCATTGGACGTTTACTGTATGCCAATAAAATTAGTGCTACTGTACTGGATCACGAGCCGGATCAAATTGAATTGCTTCGACGTTTCGGTTTTAAAATTTATTACGGGGATGCGACTCGATTAGATTTGCTCGAGTCCGCAGGGATTCGAAAAGCTAAAGTGCTTGTAGTTGCAATTGATAATGTGGACGACAATTTAAAACTAGTTCGATTAGCTAAAGAACATTTTCCGCATTTAAAAATATACGCGCGAGCTAGAAATATTCAGCATGTGTATGATTTAATCGATCAAGATATTGACGGGATCGAGCGTGAAACATTTGAAGCGTCTTTAAAAATGGGCGTCGATGTATTGCGCGGTTTAGGTTGGTCTGCCTATGAAAGCGTTAAACGTGCCCAAATGTTCAGACGTCACAATCTTGAAGTTATCAAAGACATGCACTCAAAGCGTAAGAACGAAAAAGAATTTATGGCCAAGGCCCGACAGGCTCGCGAAGATTTAGAAAAAATGTTTGAGGAAGAAAATCAACTCCGCACCCAACCGGGATCGGGTTGGGATACCTAGTAAGGAAAATCAGCGTCTTCAGCTTGTCCCTTAGTATAAATTGCTTTTAAGATGTCACAACGGTGCGGAGTTAACTCGCTATTACAAGCCGAGGCTTGAGCGCGTAGGTACGGATACACAACTCGTTGAGCGGTGTTAGGTCTAACTACGTTTGACGCCCACAAAACACCTAGATTTCCATGCTGCAATTTTCGTTCAGCTCCGTGGCAAGTGGCGCATGTCGACGATGTCGATGTTTGTGCCAGTTGTGCCATGATCTGTTCCGCAGTCACTGTGCCTTCAACAGGAAAAGCAAGTTCGCCTTTGAAGCTTTCATTTCCGCTGATAAACTCGCCTAACTCTAAAAGAGACTTTCCGGCGCCTGCAGTCGCGACGCTTAAAACTAAATTATTTCGAATTATAAAAATTCTTGGATTAGCATTATCGACTGCCGGTTGTGCGCTTCCCGAGCTATTTACCGCCATGACTTTTAGAGGGGCTTTTAAAGAATTCAAAAAACAACCTAAGGACAGAGGTCTAGGTAGGGCATTAATCAGAGCGACCGTCTCCTCGATTGTTTTCGGTGAACCTAACGTTTCAGTTACATCCGTACAGCTGCCACTAGAGACAGTTTCATCTTTTCCACCACTGCAATTTATACTCAAAGTTCCAGCTAGAGCGATAACAAGTGTAAAGTAAAAATATTTCTTAAGCATAGTTTTATTATAGCTTTTTTAGGAAAAGAATCGATAAAATTTGTTAATCCCAGTCAAAGGAACTATATGAAACGCTTTATATTTATCTGGTTTGTCTTATTACAAGACACTTTCTTGCAAGCTAGCCCCTGTCTAACAGATCATCAAATTTGTACGAAGAGAAGCACCTTTATTTACCAGTTGGACAGGGCTCTTAGCGATATCAATAAAGCCTGTGGTCGCGAGCCAAGTTTATATATCGATTGGAAGTCTTTTGAGCCGGTACTAGCTGGCAAAGACACATATTCTGTAGATGCGTGCGTACAACCACTTTCTTTTTTCACGGAATATTGCGGAGTTAATTTAGACCAAGCAAAAAAGTTACTTAATACAATAGAAGGTTTTGAGTGCGTGAGCACGGGGATAGATAAGCAGGCCCTAAGCTATAAAGGTGGTATTTTAAAATTTATGATGGATCCAACAAATGACTGGCGTAGTGATCGAAAAGGCCCATCTGCTAGCCAATTTGTGCAGCAAGAAATGAAAAATATTTTTAAGGTGACCGCAGCGACCAAGCAAGAGAGTGAGCAAGTTAGGCGTGACGAAGAGCTTAAAGAGAAAAAAATTTACGAGCTAGATATGGCCGAAAAGCGGAAACAAGCGGATAAAGCTAGAGCCCTTGAGCAACAAAAACAACAAGATCAAGTAAAAGCCACAGTGGCTGCTGCACACGAGAAGGCCAAGAAAAAAGCAGAAATTTTTCAGGCAGAAACAAAGCGCTTAAGCGAGTGGATGCAATCCGAGATGAAAAAAATCCAGGCTAGCAGTTTGTCTCCCGACGAAAAAAGTAAAAAAATGACGGAGATGTCTCAAAAGTATCAAACGGATTTAGAAAAAGCATCTAAAGCATATAGCGAGGGTCAATAATGAAAATTCTATCTTTAGTACTAATATCTTCATTTTTCTTCGGTTATGCCCATTCGGAAGAAAAGGGATACGAAGAATGCTTTTTAGAAGAGGCTGAACAAAAACGATGTGAAGTAAAAATCGTTGCCGGGAAAAAGGAAGGCAAAGAAACGTGTCGTGCTTTGGATAACTCAAAAGTTATTTTGCGAGAGGCGCAGTTTTCAAATGGTAATTTGAATGGACCTTTGATTTGTCGTGATTTTATGAATCAGATTTATATGCAGGCGACGTATGCTAACGGTAAACTAACTGGCGAACGTAGAGACTATTCCAAGAGTCGTAGCTGGAAAAATATTAAAGAAGCCTGGATGGTAAAGTATTTTGAGAACGGGAAACAAATCGGCGTCGAGCTATTTGCCGATAAAAGTGGAAACGTATTAGAGATTCTTCCTAATTGTTGGGAGAACGGTGAAACAGGGTCTAATTTTGGGTATTGCTTGGGGTTAAATTACGGCGACTATGATTCAGCCGTGCGCAAACATTTACAAACTGAAATTAGTAAGCGTTTCAAAGAAATGAATCGCGAGGTTGAGACCAAATACTCGAACGGGAAAATTAAATTCAAAGCACGCTTAGTAAATGGAAGCTACGATGGCGAAGCTATTTGGAACTACGAAAGCGGGAAAATTAAAACGAAATTAGTTTACGCTAAAGGTGTTCCGCTGAAGAGTGAAGACTTTTTTGAAAGTGGAAAGCCCGAATCAGTTAAACTGTACAAAGATGGTAAACTGGAAAAGAAAGAGTCTTACTACGAAAATGGTAAGCTTTCTGAAATTTTAAAAGTGAGCTATGACAAACATATTCGTAAAGAAAGAATCGAACGTTTTGACGACAAAGGTTTTCGCCAGTCTGAATATGGATATTTATATGAGTATAACGATTATTGGGGTCAAATGGATGGCCCATATCGTAGCTACGACAGCAAAGGTGTTTTGGACTACGATGCGACCTTTAAAAAAGGGGAATTGGATGGTAAGGTAACCATCAATTCCATAGACCGCCGGGAAGACGAAGTGTGGGCCAATGGTAAGCGGAAAGAGAAAGTAATTTACGACACCAAGACCGGAAAACCGGTCGAAAAAGTCGAGTATATGAACGACGGCTCTGAAAAAAACCGTACTAAATTAAACGCTCCTAAGGCGTAAAATTGGCGATCTGTTTACTATAGTGACATTCAAAACGGCCAGTAAAATCCAATAGCAGATACTGCTAGCATGGGATCTGCAGAAAGAATCGGCATGAAAACACTTATTTCATGTCTTTCGGTTGTTGTGTTTGCCCTTCCACTCATAGCAGCGGAGGCCGATCATTATTCTAAAGCTAATCTTCCCCTACCAGATTCGGCTGAAATTATTAATACCAAAGCTAATCGTTTTCTGCGCCAGGGGTTGGATGAATTAAATCAAAAGAGTGAATGCTCGGACTCGGTAAAAAGCGAGCTCGAGTTATATGAAAAATTACGAGACTATTTCGCAAATCATAGCCGTGGCCAATTAGTAATCGATATCCTTCATGATGAGACAGTGCCTTCGCGGGTTATCCCGAAAGGTGAATCTATCTATGGTGGATGGGGCATCGGCGATGGATTTTTATTGGGGCGTCCAGGTGCAGAAAAAAGTCAACTCGGCCTGATGCCACTTATTCGCATTGGTGAGGTTAGTGTTGGTGTGGATAAACTTGAGCATATGTTTGGAATGGGACTTATTTACCACAAACGCCACAATGTTAAGGGTGACTCGCTAACGGATGTTCTAAAAAATGGAATCTTCCGCGAAAAGACTGTACTCGGTGGCAATATGCTTGCGACGGGTGTTTTTTCCTATGGTGATTTGTCGGCCAACTTCAATGGCATGCGATTTTGGAATCACATGCTTTTAAAAAAGGATGATGTTTTAGGTGCGTCTCATAATTTAGGCCCTTACGTTAAATGCGAAGCCGGGCGTTGGAAGCCAACACTAGTTGAAATTGATTTTAGAAATTACGTGGATCATTCCATGGACGAATCTGTGAACTGTCGTAAGCTAGCCACAAAGAATGGAGTTGAAAAATCCAAGAAAGCGATGGCTGATCGCGGATTTGGAATTGATACCTGCCCAAGCAATTCGGAAGTTCTTGCGTTAATGTATTCAAAATATAATGTGCCAGTTAAAGGCGATTCGCAAGGACGCACGATTTCCCATTGGATTATTAATTTAAAAGGAATGGGAAAGGTAAAATATTTTGGTGAGTTTAAAAAATAATTACGATCGAAAAAAATATGACACGACTTGCGCAAACATCTGATTTAAAAAGTATTGCAGTTTTATTTAATAAGTACCGCGAATTTTATAAACAAGAACCTAAGGTCGAAGCCGCCGAGCAGTTTTTAGCTGATCGTTTGAAAAACAAAGAGTCGGTTATTTTTGTTGTCGAGGATGACGCTGCAGTAATTATTGGTTTCGCACAACTATATCCGTCGTTCTCGTCGGTTTCGTTAAAACGTCTTTGGATTTTGAATGATTTGTTTGTGGCTAGCGAATATCGTGGTCAAGGCGTAGCCAGGAAACTTCTAGATGCGTGTGTGGCTCATGCGAAAGCGACGGGTGCGCGTGGATTAACATTAAAAACGGCCCACGATAATATTGAAGCCCAACGATTGTACGAAGCTCACGGGTGGAAGAAGGATACCCAGTATTTTTCGTACAACCTAATTTTTCCTGGTTAGTCAGCTGTGCATAGCCGATTCTGAGCTTTTTTTCCCGTGAATCGTTTCGTTAGCAAAGTATTTATAGCGGACGACCTTAAAGCACAGATCAGTTCTATGGTTAAATTCCTTAACGTAAATGGTTTCTAGTTTTATGCGTTGATCGTTCAGATGGTCAAACAACCGAGTTCCTTTGCCGGCAATGATATTAATTAGTCTGACCTTCAATGTATCAACGACACCGGCCTCCAGAGCCATTTGAGCGAGTTTTACGCCACCAACAATCACTACATTTTTTTTCTTTGCCGCTGCTCGCGCCATTTTTATTGCGTGATAGATACCATCGGTCACAAAGGTGAATTTCAGTTTACTGTTCTGTCCCTTGGTCACGTAATGCGAAGGATTTTCGGTAACGACAAAGGCAGGAACTTGGTACACGTAGTTGGTAAAGTCATGATTAAATTCGTCATAAAATTCATGATCCATGATAACGGCACCGGTGGAGGCAATCATTTCCGTTAGTGCCAGTGTGCCTTTTAAGTCGTCGACGGGATAGAGCGAATCTCCATCGCGATCTACAGCAAATCCGTCCAATGACATAGCCACATCCAGTAAAACGTCAGACATAAGGTCTCCTTTCCTAATGTGCGAGTTGAATTTTATTCGCACTATTAGCTGGCAGTAGTTCTAAGACTTCTTCGTCAGATAACTGAATGAAATCTTGATAGAACTCCCCTACACTTTGAAAATAAGTGGGCTCGTTCAAACAAATCACATCATCGATTTCCTCTCGAAGTCGCCGAGCGGTGTGTCCCGAACAAATAGGAATTGCCAAGATTATTTTCGAGGCTCCATTTTTACGGGCGTAGTCAACGGCAACACGAGCAGTGACTCCGGTTGCAAGTCCATCATCAACTAGAATTACTGTTTTGCCTATTAAGGATGTAATCGGTCGTCCTTGCCTATATATTTTCAATCTTCGCGTTATTTCATTTTTTTCGTGCTCAAGTACATTTTGAATCTGTTCGGGCGTAATTCTAGATAAACCAACCGCTTCTGGATCCATCCAAGAAATGCCGTCTTCGGTTATGGCACCGATTCCGTATTCAGGATGAAATGGATGTCCAATTTTTCTGACGATTAAAATATCAAACGGAATATTTAGACGTTTTGAAATTTCAGATGCGACGGGAACGCCCCCACGAGGTAAGGCAAGAACTACAGCATTCTGCAAATCGACCTTAGGAAGCAGATTGATTTTGGAAGCTAATAAAAAGCCAGCGTTCTGGCGATTAGTGAAGATGTGTTTCATAGTCTATCTTAACAAAAGAGCAGAATCTATGCCAAAGGGGCCATTATTTAAATATTGGCGAGGTCCCTTGATGGTAAAAATGACTCTGCAAATGTCTAAAAATTCCCGATTGATAAAAAACAAAATTATATCTCTACCGATTCTAAAAACGAGTAGAGAATGTTAAGTTCGTGGCGGGAGATGATAGAGTTAGTGAGCGCCTCGCAAGCGAGAGGAGCTTAGCGCTGCCCGACCACCATATAATGTTTCAAGAGTGTCAGCGGTTTCATTAATCACCCGCTGATTCCACAGCGCCGTGTTTTCGGCATACCCGAATGACATTGTAAAATTACTTTTTTGAGCAGGACTCAGATTTTCAAGGTTATAGCGGCTAGAAGCAAATGCCAATCGTTCAGCATATTTATCATATGGCAAACCAGGACGAAGCCTTAAGGTCATAGTTCTCACGGGCTGGGCAAAATGACAGCTCATGCATTCTGTTTGAACTGTGCCGGGAATGATTCTTGGGTTTTCGACCATATACACCCTGCCCATCATTTCCAAAATTTCGCGCTCGGGTAAGGTCTCTGCTTTTGTCACATCTTCAATTAACGGTTGAAAGTGCTTAGTCGCAAATGGCGGAAACCCACCGACGGATACGATATTTGAAAAAAGTCTATTTTTAATTTCTAAATAGGTAAACGGAATATAAGTTTCCCAGTTGCGAAAAGGCTCTTGAATTGGTTGGAATTCGGGGATAGTTGCGAACTGATTCACTGAAGGTATGTTAGGATTAATTGGCAACTCCCAACCCGCAAAACCATTCGCCCCATCGCTTTTGCGAGATGATCGGAAGGTCACTCGAAATGCCGGGTCGATGTGCCCCAGTATGATTTTCTTTAGTTCTTGATAGTAGCGACCCGAAAAGCCTTCGGCTTGGATCGTTGGATTAACTTGTAAAGGCGTACTTCCACGTTGCACGATTCGTCGCAGTCGACGGTTGAGTTCTTCGAGTCGCTTAATGAAATTGGGTAGATCCGCAATCGTATGGCTTGAATGGATCGCTGCCTGAGTATAAATGCCGCCATTCATAGGTTTTTGCCAAACCAAGTTTATATATAATTGCCGAACAAAATGATCCAGCCTAATACCGATAACTCGAAATCCATCAGTTTGATGGGCCAGAGTCCTTCGTGATCCTATATCTAACTCAAATCCATTAAATAACGTCTGTGCAGGAAACAGCAATTGACCATCACGAGTTAAATCCGAGGGGTTAATTAATAGGTTTTCTTCTCCAGGCTTTGGCAAAGGCAATAATATAGATATGTCATTCATGTCTAAATTTTGAGACCAACACAGTGATGAAAACAAAAATGAAAAACAAAGTGTGGTTACAAACTTCATGACCGCCTCCGAAACGTACTTTTAAGCTATTGAGTGACTTAAAAAATGTCATCTGCATTTTGCGCGCCGATTTTCAAATGGCTTTGGTTTGCATCTTGTGAGTCGTATCTTCCTAGCCATGACATTTTGTCTGCCAGATTGTCCCAACTCCCGAAATAGGGAGTGAAGGCGGAAACTAAAAATTAGCACTAAACTAATTTTCTAAAGCTTTTGATTTTCAAAAATTTTTTGAAAGAGTAGATGGCGGAGAGGGAGAATGCCCTTTCTGCTTTTTATATCTTCTCGAAAACATTGGCGAATTTCAACTTGAAAAATCAGGTTGTAGTAATCTGTAGCAAGATTTTAAATGCTACGTCATGCTACAACCCATTTTTTAAAAGCGTCCCCGATAATTCCAAACTAAACCAGACGAAGGACTTTTCCAGAACTTGCTTGCGGTACACCGTACCCCAGCTTGTCGGTTCCTCCGGCTAACTCAATACCGGCTTTTCTCAGGTAGACGTTGGTGGTTTCTATATCAGCGTGTCCTACTATCGCCATCACCCTGGCAAGGGATTCGCCCCTTGATAGAAGATTTGTGATAAATGTTGCACGCAAATCATGAAACCTAATTTTTGTTATTCCTAGAGCTTTGCACACTTGACCTAATACATGAGCCGCATCTCCGCGCTCCCATTCGTTAAGTCTTGGCAAAACAAATTCATTTGTGGCTTTTAACCGCTGCTCTTTCAAAAAACTGATCAAATCTTCACTGATCGGCACAACTCTGTTTTTTTGATTCTTTGTTGGAGTAAAACCATTTTTACTATTCCAACTTTGAATCACATGAATGGCCTTAGTTTCAAAATCAACTTCAGTCCATCTAAGTGCATAGAGTTCACCTGATCTCATTCCAGTAAATAAAGCGACTAACCAAACTGGATAAAAATGATGATTTGTTGAGTGAGCAAACTGTAAAAGCTTTTCTACTTCTGAATTTGTTAAAACCTTTTGGTCAGTTTCAGGAACTTTAACCTGTAATCCCAGGGCCAGATTTTTATCAAGCTTTCCGTGTTCAACTGCCATTTGCAGTGTTTTTTTGACAAGCTTTAGAACATATTTTCTAGTGTGAGCAGTAACTCGGTCACCGATCACTTTTTCATAAATGAGTTCATGAATATCCAGCTTTGAAATATGCCTAAGCTCTCTATCATCAAAATGTTTATTGATCCACTTTGTGCAAACTTTTTCAAAAGAATAAACCGTCGATGGGCGGCAAGATACTTTTAGCAGTGAAATACATTCTAAATACCATTCTGACCACCGCAAATGAACTTCTGCATTTTTGTGAAGTGCAAGCTCTCGTTCAAACTCAAATTCCAAGTCTTTTGCTTTTGTTATGGATTCAACTCCGCGCTTTCGCATCTGAATGCGTTTACCGCGAGCGTTAGATCCGTTGACGTAGACTTCAAATAGTTTTTTTCCTTTAACCGTATAACTTTTAATTGCCATATTTATGCTCCAGTTTTTTGAACTAAAGCGGCACAATCTATTTTTCTAAAACGCAGTCTGTTTTTTAATTTGTAACAAGGAAGGACTCCTCTACAAACCATAATACGAACAGCGTTTTCAGAAATGGAAAGAAACTTTGCTACGTCTTTTGTTGACAACCATGCTTCCGAATTTTCAAAGAACGTATTTTGCTTTTCTGCAAAACTTATTACATTCAGTTTCATATATTTACCTCTGAAAATCAAGAACTGCCGCGTTTCTTAAGACAATTTATAAATCACGATTTAGATGAAATGAGTTCGTTATTAGCCTCATCATGATTTAGTTCAGATTTTTTTACGCGCGGCTTTCTTGATTTCTTTGTTATGGGCTCAATTGATTTATCCTTAGTTGGCAAGCCTGTCTTGACCTCCAAAGCCTTAAGCTCTGCGTGAAGAGTTGAGATCATTTCCTGATTACTTTCTTCAATCGCCTTTTTTAAGAGCGGGGTCAGCCAATTCAAATGCTTTACCAAATCGTACTTCTGAGCCTTGATGGATTTGATTTCTTTCGATTTCAATTGGTCCGCGTGAGATTTTATCAGAAAATTAACCAAGTCTGATTTAGAGACTTCTAAGAAGCCACTTGTTTCAGATTTAATCTGAGCGAGCCATTGGTTTATTTTTTCGGATTCGTCTTTGCCTAACGTAACTCGTTCAACGGAAATTTTGTTTTTGTCTAAAGAGTCGGCGTTGGTATGGCCGGTTAACGACTCCATGTAGTGTCCTTTTCAATGCGGTAGATGTAATGGCCTTCTTCCCATTCCGTGCCGCCGTTTTTGATAACTGCTGGAATCCAAATCTTTCTAACTTCTGGCTTTAATAGTTTTGGTGGCGATTGATTAGTTTCCGAAGTACTTTTTTCTTTTAAGTGTGAGCAGCTTGATAAAATCAGTGCAATAAGTGCAGATATTAAATATCGCATATAAATCCTTTTTAAATTTTTAAGAATTTTCGTTTTTTGTGATCGTATATTTATGGGTGGGGAAAGATCGGAGTTCAAAGCAGCGAGTTTTGACGGATGAGCAGCGGAATGCGAGCAGCTGATAGGGGTAGTCAGTCGGGCAAAGGTCCCCGCGAATTCAAACTTCTAACGTCTTGGTTTTCCTAAAGTTTTGATCGGATTCAAATGGACTAAAACGGTTGAGCGTCCCTTATTAGTCCCCAGCAAGTCCC
>JADHED010000396.1_pt1 | contig 54079 bp, 42 predicted proteins | sample 8952041 | NCBI WGS metagenome assembly JADHED01 (sample SAMN16124423, study PRJNA663239) | bioreactor sludge metagenome | isolation source: sludge (control) | place: India:Bengaluru | collected 2018-09-08 | reverse complement strand
GGAGCGCACTCATCAACGCTTGACTAGCCGTTCCATATCACTTCACGAGGGTCATTTTTCGCGACAGCGTGGCGCCGTCGGCGGTCAATCGATAGACGTACGTTCCCGACGCGGCTTGCTGGCCGGCGTCGTCACGTCCATCCCACACCAGGTCGTGCTGGCCGGCGACCAGCGGCTCGCTGAGCAGGGTTCGCACCAGGCGGCCCTGGAGATCGTAGACCGCCAGTTGCACGGGACCGCTGCGGTCCAGCGCGAAGGCGATCTTGGTCAGCGGGTTGAAGGGGTTGGGCGTGTTGGGGGCCAGGGTCAGCACCCGCGGCGTGTCCTGCACCGGCGTCGAGGCGCCGCCGATCAGCCACGCCAGGGCGTTATCCATGACCTGATCGCGCAGCGCGGCGGTGGCGATGCCTTCGAAGCCGAAGGCCAGGAAGACCAGCTTGTAGCCGTCGACCTCGACCCGCGAACCGGCGAGCGTGCCCGAGCCGTAGTGGAAGACGGGCATGGCCTCGGCGGTGAGCGCCTGGATGATGTCCGGGTCGGTCTGGTTGTCCGCGCCGTCGCCGCCGACGATCGAGAAGCTGAGGCCGTCGCTGATCGGGTCGCCGGCGACGCCATTGACCGTGCTGTTGGCCTCGTCGCCGCTGACATACCGGCACTTGGTCCGGAGCTGGAACCAGATGCGCGCGCCGCCACCCTCGGTCTGCAGGTCCTGCGCGATGTCCTGGCCGGTGATGAGCATGTGGCCGCCCGCCGTCAGGTAGCTGTCGATCGCGGTGCGATCGGCGGGGATCAGGCCGGGGTTCTTGTTGCCGCAGGCCCAGATCACGGCGTCGTAGCCCGCGAGCGTGGTGCTGGTCACCGCGGCGAGGTCGCGATCCCAGACGGCGTAGGTGCGTCCGGCCGCGTCCAGCGCCGGGCCGAAGAAGTCGTAGGCGTAGCTCGCCTCGCCGTCGTCCGCGATCATCAGCACGTCGGTCCCGCCGGCCAGGCCGACGAAGTCCAGCGATTCGACGATCTCGCCGCCGCCCTGGCTGAAGACGTTCAGCACGGCGCGGCCCGAGCCCCCGGGGCCGGGAACCATGGTGACGAAGAGGCTGGTGCTGGCGAAGGGATCGAGGGTCACGGACACCGCGGTGCCCTCGACGCCGTCGTGCGTGAAGTAGGCGCTCCAGCCCTCGGGGAGGGTGCTGGTGTCGAGGGTGATGTCGTAGGTGTCGATCTCGGTGCCGACGTTCATCAGGTTCGTCGTCCCGAAGACGATCGGCTCGCCGGCCTGCGCGATCACCTGCTGGTCGCCATCCACGGCGGCCATCACGGCGAACTCGCCGACGGCGCTGCTGCTGCTGTTGTAGATGAACTTGTCGCTGTCGCGCTGGACCCAGGCGATGATCAGGCACTCTTCGGGATGCCAGGCCGCGTTCCAGGCGAAGGGCAGATGGACCGACTGCTCCTCGCCGGCATTCTGGATGGTCAACGCGGTTCCCGTGACGTCGGGGAACATGTCGCGCAAGACCCGCTGGTAGTGGCTGTGACCGCCGTAGCTGAGGTGATTCTCCACCAGCGCCACGCGAATGCGGGTGTTGGCGCTGGAGGCGAGGTCGCCGAAGAGCTTCACCTTGACGTCGGCGAAGGCGCTGCCGCTCTCGAAGCTCCAGCCGGTCACCGCCACGGCGAGCGGCGTCGTGGTCAGGCGGTGGCTCTCGATGATCGCGGCGTAGGCTTCGCCGGTGACCGCATCGGCACCCGCGCCGACGACGGTGGTGTAGCCGTCGAACTTGAGCGTCGGGAAACCGCTGATGCCGTAGTAGGCGATGCGCTGGTCGGACTCGGGGACGCTGAGGCCGCCCGAGGAGGCTTCGTAAGTGATGTAGTTGAACTGCGACGGATGATAGAGGCCCCCGCACACGGCGAGGCCCGCGTAAGCGTTAGGACAGAACGTTCACCACGTGGCCGAACCGATCTCGGCCAGCACCGTCCGGGGCACCTGAGCCGATGCCAGGGAGGCGCCGAACAGCGAGAACAGCGCCAGCAACGCGAACAACCTCTTCATGAGAGTCCTCCGGGGTTGCGTTCGTTAACAGGACAACTACGACCGATATTATGGGAAATCTCGCAGGCATTCAATGAGAAAACGGCGCGGGCAGAGGTCTGGCCCCCGCCCGCGCCGAGATGTCCGGCCCTGAGCTAGTACCGGAACACGCCCGCGAGTTCCACGCCCTCGAAGGCCGGTTCGAACTTGCAGACGCCGCCCGAGCACACCTGGCCCGCCTGGCGCTTGCCGCCCCACAGGCTCAGGTAGCCGCCGCCGTTCAGCGAGTAGGTGACCTGGCCGGAGGGGAAGGCGTCACCGACGATCTCGCCGGCGTCGAATTGCGGCTCGTACTTGTTGTTGGTCTCCAGGATCGCGTCGAAGGTCCAGCGCGGCGGCAACTCGAGCTCGAGCTTCATCCACTCCTGGTCGTACTCGCCGAGGACGCCGAGCCGCACGTGCTGGTGCTCGAACTGGGCGGTCCAGGCCATCGCCTCGCTGGCGTACCACGTCGCGTCGCTCACGAAGGTCTGCCGGATGGCCCCTTCGCTGTCCTGGTAACCGAAGCCGCCGCGGAAGCGGAAGTCGCCGAGGTGTTCCTGCTCGACGTGGCCGTAGACTTCCTCGTAGAGCATCTCGCGGTCATGGTCCTCGATCTGGCTGCCGTTCAGCAAGGCCAGCCAGCCCTCGCCAAGGTCGGCGTTGACCTCGAGTTGCCAGCCCTTCTCGTCGTTCTGGTTCATGTTGTGCGGCTTGCGGCCCAGCAGGGTGTAGATGTGTTCGCGCACCAGGGCCGGCGGCCTGTTGAGCGGTTGCTTGCCGTCGCTGCGCTCGATGACCCGGAACTTGTCGTAGTCGCTGCGCTCGAGCGAGAGGCTGAAGCGTCCCGCGTAGAGGCCGAGGTTGCCGTAGAAGCCGAGGCCCGGATCCTTGTCCAGCGTGGTGGGGTCGTAGTCGTAGCCGGTCTTGCGGCCGTACTCGAGGTAGAGCGCGGAGAAGTTGTTGTTGTAGCCGAGGCGGCCGGTGCCGACGAACTCGCGCTCGATCTCGTCCGACACGGGCAGCAGCGCCGGGACGTAGGTCAGGCCGGCGGCGCCGACGACCAGGCCGGGCACGGGCTTGTACTCGGCGTCAGCGCCGCGGACGTCGATCCGGGCGACGATCTCGCCGTCGGGATCGTTGAACGACGGTGTCGAGCCGGTGGTGCCGCTCATCATCGCGACCGTGACCGGCCCGACAGTCCCGCGTCCGTAGATGCCGTCGAGCGAGGTGTCGACGCGGATGAACCGGTCCTCGTAGCTGTTCCAGACCAGGCCGCGGCCGAACATGCCGTAGAACTGGCCCACGCGCAGATCGAAGCGCCCGCTGCTGTACTCGAAGTAGCGGTGCATGATCTCGTTGCGGCGGTTGCCGTCCTCGCTGGGGGCCTGGTGGTTCAGCATCACACCGGTGCGGAAGCCGCCGAACTGGTAGGCGACGTCCAGCCAGTTCTCCACGATCTCCGCCTTGGTCTCGCGGCTGTAGCTGTACTCGAACTGGTCGGTCGCCGTGACGGCGTCGCTCCAGCTGAGGCCACCCGGCGCGATCGCGGCGTCGAGGGGCGCCTCGCCGGCGGCCTCCGGGGGCGGGGCGAACAGCGCCTCGATCTGATGCTCCAGTTCGAGCTCGTCGCCTGCCTTGTAGCCCTCGTGCCGGAAGACCTCGCTGCCGTTGCCGTCGTACAGAACGACGTAGGGCGGGCTGAGCACCTGCAGGGTCTGCTGCACGGTGCCCGCGCCGTCCTGGGCGATGATCAGGTTCTGCCAACCCTTGGCGCGGACCAGGGGGCCGACCTTGGCCATGCTCTTGGAATCGTCGACGCTGATGGCGATGAACGAGACCTTCCCGGCGTACTTGCCGGCGAGTTCCTCGAGGTGCGGCATCTCCTTCAGGCAGGGGATGCACCAGGTCGCCCAGAACGACACCACCACGGGCCCCTCGGCGAGCTTGTCGTGCAGGGTCACGGTGCCGCCGTCGGGCGTGGGGAGGGTCCAGTTGGGCGCGGCGTACTGAGCCGCCGCGGGCAGGGAGACGAGCGTGACCAGGAGCGTCAGCAGGCAGGACAGGGACCGGAGAGACATCGTCGCACCCTCTCGTTCAAACCGGTCTACAGGACTCGACCCCGCCCTCCGGTTGCGTCCGGAGGGGCGGGGTCGGATGGTCGGCGGGAGTCAACTCGGCATGCTACTTCACCAGGGACATCTTGACGCACTGCTGCGCGTCGCCCACCCGCACGCTGGCGAGGTACACGCCGGCGGGGAGCGAAGCCCCCTGGTCGTCACAGCCGTTCCAGGTCACGGCGTGCTGGCCCGGCGCCTGGTCGCGCGCCACCAGGGTCCGCACGCGGCGGCCGAGCGCGTTGTAGATGTCGACGACGGCCGTCTGGCTCGACGTTCCGTCGGTGGTGAAGCGGATGCTGGTCGAAGGATTGAAGGGATTCGGCGTCGCCTGGACGGCGGTCACGGCGGCGACCGGCAGGTCGTCGACGGCCACGATGCCGTCCGTGGAAACCCGGAACGAGTGGGTCTCGGTCAAGGAAGGGTTGCTGTTGCTCGCGATGGTGAGGTAGATGGTGCCGAGACCCTCGTCGAGGACGGTCGTGAAGTCGAGGTCGATGGGCACGGCGCCGGCCGAGGGGATGGTGCCGCCGCCGTCGGGGATCTGGCCAGTGACCTGGTTCGGCGGGTAGCAGATGCCGCCGTAGCAGTAGGACATGACCCAGTTGGCGGGGATCTGCCGCTCGATGGTCAAGGTGAACGAGTCGGGCTCGAGGCCCGCGTTGTACAGCATGGGATGGAACTGCACGAAGTCGTTGACCATGGCGCCGAGGACGCCGGCGCCGCGCGCAAAGACCAGGCCATGGGGTTCGCTCGGCGTGAACGCGTCGTAGGTGTACGTGCCTACAACCGCACCGTCATGGTTGCTGACGATCTCGATGGTGTAAGACGCCGCGCCCTCGTCCATGATCGACGTGACGTCGAAATCGAAGTCGATGGTCTCGTCCGGCGGCAGCGAGCCGGTGGCCGGCACGGTGAAGGTGGTCTGGAACGGCGGATAGCAGATGCCGTCGTAACAGACGCTGAAACTCCAGTTCGCCGGCTGGTTGGCGGTGACGGTCATCGTGTAGCTGTCGTCATAGGTCCCGATGTTGGTCAGGTGGCCGTGGAACTGCTGGAAGTCGTTGACGACCATGACCAGGGTTTCGGGCCCCTGGTTGAAGTAGAAGTCGTACGGATCGGCCAGAGCCTGGCTGGCGGGACCGAGGGCCAGCAGGCAACTGGCCACGGTACAGATGCAAAGGAGATTCCGGCGTGACGTCTTCATCGGGATCCTCCAGAAAGGGCTTGGTTGGTCAGGGGAGCGACGGTCGCGCCGGCGGGGTGACCCGCGGCGAGACCGGGAGCGGTCGTCATGGTCGAGCCGGCCTGCAGCACCGTCTTGTTCACGGCGTGCTGAACGAAGGCGACGATCTGCTTGCCGGACGGGTAGATCTCGTGGCCGGGGTACGTCGGCGGCCCGAGCGGGTCGTCCAGGGTGACGGGGAAGGTGCGCGGCTCCAGCGGGTTCAACATGCCGATGTCCGTCGATCCGACGACGTGGTCGCGCAGCACGTAGTGGAATTCGTGGCCATTGCCGAACGGGTAGTTGATCGCCGTCGTCACCTCGTCGTAGATCAGCACGACGTTGAGCACGTATCCGGTGAGGTCGAGGCCGCCGGGCGCCATGAGGGTCACGTTCGCCGCGTGGGAGAGGTCCGTGATGTCGGACAGATCCTCGTCGGTCGCGATGTCGATGCGCACGTTGGCGAACTCGGGCTCGCCGTCGACGAAGGCCGCGATGCCGGTCGCGTTCGGCGGCGCCGTGAGCGAGCCGAGCAGCGCGCCGTCGCCCTGGGCGGACGGCAGCGTGGTGGCGGACGACCCGTAGTAGTAAGTGACCCGCGCGTTGGTCAACGACTGGACCTGATTCCAGAACGGATCCAGCGGATTCAGGTAGGCCGGCCATTTCACGTAGATCAGGCGGTCCGGGCCGTGGCCTTCCTGGGACATGACGAAGGCCATGTTGGCGTTGAAGGTCGGACAGCCGGTGCAATACACGTTGGAGAATCCCTCGACCAGCACCACGCGCGGCACCTGGAGCTGGATCAAGGTGAAGTCGACGGTCGCTTCGCCGCCGATCGTGATCTCCACCGCGTGGGACTGCGGCTGGCTGACGTAGTTGGCCAGCGCGACGGTGACGGCGTGGTCGCCGGCCGCCACGGCGGCGAACGTGTGCGGGGTGACCTCGCCCGAATCCTCACCGTCGAGGAGGATGGCGGCGCCCGCCGGCGTCGAGGTGACCGTGAGCGCGCCGACGTCCTGCGAGAGCGTGAAGTCGGCGGTCACGTGTGCGCCGTACGGGAGGTCGACGCTGCGCTCGCCGGGGAAGACGCTCCACCCCTCCATGGTCACGCTCACCACGTAGTTGCCGCCGTCGAGTTCCGGGAAGGTGTAGGGCGTGACCTGGCCGCTGGCGACGCCGTCGAGGGCGATCACCGCGCCGGCGGGTGAAGACGTGACCGAGAGTTCGCCAGGCGCCGGCGCTTCACGCCCGCAGGCGGCGACGAGCAACGACAGCAAGAAGAGGGGAAGGGCGAACCTCGGGAATGACCGGACTGTTTGCAACACGCAGCCCCCTTAAAGGTAAGGACGAGGACGCTTGCGCAATGATGAGGAATCGCGTCCCACCAATTATATACCATGGCCGAGGTCCGAGTCAAATGAGCCCCCGTCGGGGGGCACAAACAAGTTGGCACGACGGGGGCTTGGCTTCGTAGAAGCGATCGCTGCCGGCTCAATTCGCTTAGTAGATGAAACATCAAACACCTACGTTTACCAGACTGAAACCATCTGATAAAATTGTCATAACTCTTTAAAAAATCTGATCGTTAGACTTTCAGAAGGGTCACCTCGTGTGATATCCTTGAAGGCGTCCATTCACGCGCCGCGCGCGTGTTTTTTCCGAGACCGCGACTGCGGCATGTCCCTGGAGAAAGGAACCCAGAATGCGTTGGCGACTGACCTTCGCGACCATCCTGGCCCTGGTCCTGATGACCGGGCCGGTTTTGGCCGCCACGCACAGCATCCCCGTTCGCGGGGACAAGTCCGACCTGCGTCTCGTCGAGGAGACCAAGGGTGGCTTGCGCTATCAGGTCGAGATCGGCACGATCGAGGCCATGGACGTGACGACGCGCGAGGGCGACTTCACGCGCCTGCTCATCCCCGGGTTCCACAACTCGCAGGTCGACGGCTCGCCCGAGCTGCCGATGATGAACCGCGTGATCAGCATCCCCGTCGGCGCCGAGGCGCGGGTCGAGGTCGTGTCGCAGCAGACGCGCACCGTCCGCCTGGCCGACTTCGGGATCACCAACGATATCATGCCGCATCAGCCCTCGATGTCGAAGAGCGCTGACCCGGCCACGGTTCCCTTCCTCTACAACCGCGACGCCTACCTGCAGGGCAAGGTCGAGCAGCCGCTCGCCCGCGTCGTGTACGAGGGCCGCCTGCGCGCCATGGACATCGGCCGTCTCGAGATCAGCCCCGTCCGCTACCTGCCGGGCAGCGACGAGATCGAGATCGTCGAGAGCCTCGAGGTGTCGGTGACCTTCCCCGGCGCCGACGAGGCCGCCGCCGAGGCGCTGCGCGCCGCCACCTGGAGCCCGTTCTTCCAGACCGTTTACACCATGATGGACGGCAACCGCGGCTTCCACGACAACTACCCGGACCACGTGCGCGACGTGGTGACCTACGTCATCATCACGCCCCCCGAGTTCCAGGCCCAGCTGCAGTCGTTCATCCAGTGGAAGACCGAGCGCGGCTTCCACGTCATCACCGGCGTCATCGGTTCGCCGGAAGTGGGCACCACCACCACCAGCATCCAGACCTACATCCGCAACCTGTACAACGGCGGCACGCCCGAGCTGCCGGCGCCGAGCTTCGTGCTTTTCGTCGGCGACGTGGCCCAGTGCCCGACCTGGCAGGTCAACGGCGACGCCACCGACCGTCCGTACTGCGCCATCGACGCCGACTACGTGCCTGACATCTACTACGGCCGCTTCTCGGCGACCAACGCCACGCAGCTGCAGGCGCAGATCGACAAGACCATGATGTACGACCAGTACACCATGCCCGATCCCAGCTACCTCAACGAAGTGGTGATGATCGCCGGTTACGACGCCTCCTACGGCGCCCTCTACGGCAACGGCCAGATCAACTACGGCACCAGCACCTACTTCAACGCGGCTCACGGCCTCACCAGCCACACCCACCTGTACCCGCAGTCGGGCAGCGACGACGCCCTGATCGTCTCCGAGGTCAGCGCCGGTGTCGCCTATGCGAACTACACCGCGCACGGCAGCGAGACCAGCTGGAGCGATCCGAGCTTCACGATCGCGAACATCAACAGCCTGCAGAACGCCGGCCAGTACTGCCTCGCGGTCGGCAACTGCTGCCTGACCTCGACCTACGACACCGGCGAGTGCTTCGGTGAGGCCTTCCTGCGCGCCGCCAACAAGGGCGCCATCGGCTACATCGGCGGCTCGAACTCCACCTACTGGGACGAGGACTACTGGTGGGGCGTCGGTTACCGCAGCCCCGTCGTCGTCAACCCGGTGTACGACGCCACCAAGCTCGGCGCCTACGACGGCGTCTTCCACGACCACGGCGAGGCCGAGCACCTGCACTACGTGACCAACGACGCGCTGGTCTATGCCGGCAACATCGCCATCCTGCAGTCCGGCTCGACCCGCATCCAGTACTACTGGAACATCTACAACCTGCTGGGCGATCCCTCGCTCTCGACGTACATGGGCGTCCCGGGGATCAATCCGGTGGTCTACCCTGAGACCGTATTCGTCGGCACCCCCTCGATCACCATCGACGGCGACATGGGCACCTACGTCGGCCTCACGCAGAACGGCGTGCTGGTCGGCAGCGGCACCATCACCGACAGCGGTAGCGTGACCATTCCCTTCAGCCAGATCCTGACTCCGGGCGTGCCCCTGAAGATGGTGGCCATGGCCCAGTTCAAGGAGCCGGTGATCGCCAACCTGAACGTCATCGTCCCGGCGACCGTCCTCATCAACCCGTCGACGATCAACGCCAACGTCACCACGCCGATCACGGTCACCGTGCTCGACGCCGACGGCGTGATCCCGCAGGCGGGCGTGAACGTCTGGGCCGAGGGCCTCAACTACGCGACCACGCCGGTCGTGACCAACGCCAGCGGCGTGGCCGTGATCACGGTCAACTACCCGTTCGGCCCGACGCTGGACATCGTCGGCAAGCGGCCGGCGGACAGCTACCGCCTGTTCACCGAGCAGGTCGAGGTCAACGCCCTCGCTCTGACCACCCCGGACCTGACGGTGACCACGGCGATCGGCATGAACGACGCCTTCCCGCTCAATCTCCCCGGCACGCTGCACGCCGCCGTGGGCCAGACCGGCTACACGCTGTACGCGCAGATGCCCGACGGCTCGCTGCTGCAGAGCGCGACGTCGACGCTGACCGCCACGGCCTCCGAGCTCGGCAACGTGGTCGGCATCATCGCCAAGAGCGGCTATGACCTGTACACCGAGACGTTCGCGGTCATCGAGGCCTACGGCACCGTCGCCGGCACCGTGACCTCCGGCGGCTCCCCGCTCGCCAACGTCATCGTGCGCTGCCTCGACGAGAACGACGGCGAGGTCTTCGCGGCGACCACCAACGCCTCCGGCGCCTGGGCCGCCCCCGAGGAGATCCTCGTCGACAACTACACCCTCGTGGTCGACCACTTCGGCTACCTGCACCTGGGGCAGCCGGTGTTCGTCAACTACGGCGCCAACACCTTCCCGCTGGTCCTGACCCCGGCGCCGTCGGGCGTCCTCAGCGGCCACATCTACGACTCCGTCACCATGGAGCCGCTGCAGGGCTCCGTGAAGGTCTACCGCGCCGACACCGGCGTGCTGTACACCGAGACCACCTCCGACGCGACCGGCTACTACGTGACCAGCGCCCTGCCGTACTTCACCTACTCGGTGCGGGTGCGCGCGTCGCATCACTCGCCGGTGGTGTCGACGGTGACCATGGAAGAGCCCGCCGTGGAGAAGGACTGGGTCCTCGATCCGACGGCCGGCGATCTGCTGATCATCGACGACGGGGCCAAGTCGGCGGCCTACGTCGAGGACAAGTTCGCGGGCAAGGACAACCACCTGGAGTCCGCGGGCTACCTGGCCGAGCCGAGCAAGTCGGTCACCGAGCTGACGACGGATCTCGAGGGCCTGGGCTACGGCGTCACCGTCGTCGACCAGACCGCCTGCGACCCGGCGACCTTCGTCAACTACGACCTGGTCATCCTGAGCTGCGGCACCAACACCGCGACGCTGAGCAACGCGGCCGTGAAGACCGGCCTCGTGAGCTTCGCGCAGGCGGGCGGGCACATCCTGCTCGAGGGCGGCGAGCTGGGCTATGACCAGTACGGCAGCGGCGACTTCGCCACCTACGTCCTGCACTCCAACGACTGGAACCACGACCAGAGCGGCAACATCCAGGTCAACGCGAACGCGACGCACGCGGTCGCGACCACGCCGAACAACCTGGCGGGCCAGACCATCAACCTGACCTACTCCGTCTACGGCGATGCCGACGCGATGGTGCCCCTGGCCGACGCGCAGACGGTCGCCGTCTGGTCCTCGTACACGACGGATGCCAGCGTCCTGGCCTTCGATCCCAACCCGGCGCCCTTCGGCGGCCAGATCGTGTTCTTCAGCTTCAATTACGCGGCGGCGGCGGCGCCGGCGCGCGAGCAGCTGCTGGAGAACGCGGTCGTGTATCTGCTCACCGAGGAACTCGGCAACTGCGCCGTCAGCGGCCACGTGCTGCTGCAGGGCGAGCAGAACCACAGCGGCGTCACCGTCACGGCGACGCCCAACGGCGGCACCACGACGACGGCGGCCGACGGGTCCTACACCCTGTCCGGCCTCTTCGCCGGCCCGTACACCATCACCGCCTCCAAGAACAACTGGTCGGCCGATGCCGAGCAGGTCACGCTGACCGACGGTCAGCACGTGTACGGCGTCGACTTCGTGCTCACCCCGACGATGACGTCGGAGTACTGCGAGTCGCCGGCCGCTCCGATCAGCGACAACCAGACCACGACCGACGTCCTGACCATCCCGGCCGCGGACGACGCGTCGATCACCTCCCTTGAGGTGTACGTCAACATCACCCACACCTACATCGGCGACCTGCTGATCACGCTGACCTCGCCGGCCGGCACCGTGGTGACCCTGCACAGCCGTTCCGGCGGCGGCACCGACAACCTGGTGGGCTGGTACCCGAGCCAGCTGATTCCGGCGGGCGACCTCGGCGCCTTCGTCGGGCAGCAGATGGCCGGCAACTGGACCATCAGCGTGGCCGACCAGGCCGGCGGCGACACCGGCACCCTCAACCAGTGGTGCCTGCGCATCGTCCACGGCGGCGGCCAGTCCACGCCGGTCGAGGACACGCCCGCGGTGTTCAAGGCCTACGCGAACTACCCGAACCCCTTCAACCCCCGGACGACCATCCGCTTCGACCTGCCGCGGACCACGGACGTCAGCCTGCGCATCTACGACGTCTCCGGACGCCTCGTGTGCACGCTGGTCGACGAGGTCCTGCAGGCCGCCAGCCACAGCGTGGCCTGGGACGGCCAGGACGACAGCGGTCGTCGCGTCGCCTCGGGCGTCTACTACTACCGTCTCAACGCGGGTGAGAACTCGACCACCCAGAAGATGATGCTCGTGAAGTAGAGCATCCCGCGGTCCGTCTTTCCGAGACGACCCCCGAGCCCCGGCCGGCAACGGCCGGGGCTTTCGATTGCCACCCTTACGGGAACCGGGGTACGATGGCGGGGCGCGGGGATGTCACGATCCCGCGCCGACTCGATCGGGAACCAAGGAGGAGACAAGTGACCAGATTCCGGATCCTCGTGGCGTGCGCGATGCTCGCGGTCCTGGCGGCCTCGCCCGCCCAGGCGCTCAGCCTGTTCGCCCAGTGGCAGGATTCCAGCGACGCCGGCTCCGCCTACGGGCTCGGCGCCAAGCACGCGTTCCTCAAGCTCATGCCCATCGTGGACCTCGAAGGCCGCGTCTCCTGGTTGCATTACGGCGGCGACGAAGTGCCCTCCAGCGTCGAGGCCTTCCCCCTGGAGGCCGTGGGAACGGTGAGTCTCGGCGTGTTCTACGGCGGGCTGGGGGTCGGCTACTACATGTTCTCGGGCGACGTCGCGCCGGACAACTCGGTGGGCGGCTTCGTGGCCGGCGGCGCGAGCTTCGGCCTCCTGGGAGTGCGGGCCTTCGCCGAGCTGCGTTACCTGCTGCTCGAACCGGGCGACGCGGACATGAGCGGCATCGGCGCTCACGTCGGCGCGTCGCTGGGATTCTAGGATCGGCCTTCGCGCCAGGATGCCGCTGACGCAGTAGCCGCCGGCGCTCGATCTGCTCCCCGCACGGCCCGGCCGCTCCCCGCGGAGCCGGCCGGGCCGCCATGTTCCGCGACCTGGTAGTCCAACTGGTTTCCTGGGTGCTGGATACGCCTAACCCCCGATCAGGCTGGATTTTACACCTGGTGATCTGTTATAATTGTTGGTGTGCTTTTCCGACCTTTCAATCCTCGTGTTGGCCCTGATGGAGGATGGTCTGCTATGAGTCTGCGTTCGGTCTGCCTGCTTCTCGTCCTGGCCTTTGCCGTGTCCGGCATGGCTGCGTCCGCTGCCGACGTCCAGATCCCCGTCGGCCCCGACGGCCAGCCCCAGTGGGTGCCGGCGGTCTTCACCGACTTCCCCGTGCGCATCGTGCTGCAGGATCGGGAGGCGCTCGACCAGTTGCTGGCCCTGGTGCCCATCGCGAGCTTCGACCGCGAACAGGTCGGCCTCGAGTACCTGACGCCGAAGCAGACGCGCATCGTGTTCCGGCCCCGGGTGACCGAGGCCGAGTTCGCCGCCCTGGCCGCGGCGGGTTACCGGCCCGAGAAGCTGCGCGATCTCGACCGAGAGGGACGCGAGGAAGCCGAGCGCGTGTGGGCCGAGATGGCCGCCAAGGGCGAGCCGCAGCGCGACTCCTACCCGCTGACCTACTACCCGACGAACGCGCAGATCGGCACCCTGCTGCAGGCCATGCAGACGGCCTACCCGACCATGGCGCAGTACTTCACCATCGGGACCTCGCTCGGCGGCCGCCCGCGGCACGGCATCCGCATCTCCGACAACGTCGGCGTCAACGAGGCCGAAGCCGAGGTGCGTCTCAGCTCCACCATCCACGGCGACGAAGTCACCGGCATGAACCTCACGATCAACTTCGCCTACTACCTGCTCGAGAACTACGGCGAGGCCGGCCGCGAGGACGTCACCTATCTGGTCGACAACTACGACCTCTACCTCATCCCGGACTACAACCCCGACGGCACCGCGCTCAACCAGCGCGGCAACCAGAACGGCGTCGACCTGAACCGCAACTTCCCGCTGCCGGCCGGCACGCACCCGATCACCGAGCTCGAGAACATCCAGTTCATGGACTTCTCGACGCCGCGCCACTTCGTGATCAGCTGCAACTACCACGGCGGCGCGCTGGTGATGAACTACCCCTGGGACTACACCTACACGCTGGCGCCGGACAACGACGCATTGATCCGCATGTCGCTCGAGTACAGCACCTACAACCTGCCGATGTACAACGGCGACTGGCCGCAGGGCATCACCAACGGCGCGGCCTGGTACGTGATCACGGGCGGCCTGCAGGACTGGACCTACGATCAGACGGGCTGCCTGGACGTGACCATCGAGATCTCCAACGTCAAGTGGCCCCCGGCCTCGCAGCTGGCCACCTTCTGGAACGACAACCGCGAGAGCATGATGCACTACGTCAAGTCGGCGCGATACGGCGTGAACGGCATCGTCACCGCCGCCGACAGCGGCTTGCCGCTGGACGCGACCGTCACGGTCACCGGCATCTCCACCGCGGTGCACACCGACCCCGAGTGCGGCGACTACTACAAGCTGCTGCCGACGGGCACCTACACCATCTCCTACTCGGCCCTCGGTTACGTGACGCAGACCATCACCGGGGTGAGCACCACCTGGGGCACCCCGACCGTGCTGAACGTCCAGTTGCAGCCGCTCGCCGAGGGCCAGGTCTCCGGCACGGTGACGGACGACGGCGGCAACGGCCTCGCCGCGACGGTGACCCTGCGCACCTGGCCGGCCGGCACGCTCATCGAGACGGTGCAGACCAACGCCGGCCAGGGCGGCGCCTACACCATCTCCGCCTACTACGGCGACTACACCATCACCGCCAGCGCCCCTGACCACTTCACCGAGTCGCAGCAGATCGCCGTCACCGGCACGCCGCTGACGGTGAACTTCACGCTCGGCGGCATGGTGACCAGCTACCCGGTGCTGGAGGGCTTCGAGGCCGGCGCCGGCGTGTTCGCGGGCGACTGGATCGTCACCAACACCGCGGGCCACAACAGCACCTCGAGCATGACCGACGGCGTCGGCAACTACCCGAACAACGCCAACAAGTACTGCACCATGACCACCGGCGTGGACCTGACCGACGTCATGACCCCGGAGGTCAGCTTCTGGGCCAAGTGGTCGATCGAGAACAACTGGGACGCGGTCTACTTCCAGGTCTCGACCAACGGCGGCACCACCTGGACCGCGCTGGCCACGCAGTACACCAACAACAGCAGCGGCCAGGGCGCCCAGACGCCGGCCGGCGTGCCTTGCTTCGACGCCAACCAGGCCAACTGGGTGTTCAACTCCGTCGACCTGACCCCGTACATCGGCCAGAGCGACGTGCGCTTCCGCTTCCACCTGAAGACGGACAACAGCCAGGTCTACGACGGCTTCTACTTCGACGACTTCCAGGTCAAGGTCGTCACCGAGAGCGGCGGCACCGTCGGCATCGGCGATACGCCTGCGTTGGCCAGCGCCCGCGTCGCGGCGCACCCGAACCCGTTCAACCCGCAGACGACGGTGGCCTTCACCACCCCGCGCGCCGGTCACGTCGAGCTGGCGGTCTTCGACCTCCAGGGCCGCCACGTGCGCACCCTGATCAGCGGCAACCTGGCCGCCGGCGACCACACCGAGGTCTGGGACGGCCGCGGCGACGACGGCCAGACCTGCGGCAGCGGCGTCTACTTCGCCCGGATGCAGGCCTCCGACGCCACGGCCACCGCGAAATTGATGCTGGTGAAATGACCCGCGCGACCGCGCGGATATGATCTCTCGTCACGCCCGGCCCCGACATCAGGGCCGGGCGTTTTCATATCGCAAGCGGATCGCGTGCGACGCGACGACTTGCGCCGGCGCAACTGACGGAAAAAACCGGGCCGCCATCGCTGGCGACCCGGCAAATTCGAACGGCCGTGATCTCTCGCCCTAGCTGGTCAGGCTGGTGGCCCGGCGCAACTGCCGCTTGAGACGGTGGATCTTCCGGCGCGCCCGCTTCAACTGCGCCGAATCCTTCGCCTCGAGCGCCGCCAGCCGCAGCTCCCGCTGCTTCTTGATCCGCGCCTTGACCGCCGTCTTGTCGATCCCCTCGATGACCTTGTGCGGCTTCTCGATCCCCAGCAACTGCGCCACTTCCGCGACCAGCTGCTCCTTCTTCCAAGACAGCACACCCTGAATCTGCGGCGCATGCTTCTTCATCATGTCCCGCAAATCCGCCACCCGATGCTTGTTCAGCTCATGCCAGTCCACAACCATCCTCCAAACTCGAAACCCCAACCCGGCCGGCGTCCGGCCGGCAAAACGATGGTCTAAGGTCGCAAAAGTCGGGGGGAAAGTCAACTGGAGTGCGATCTGCCCGATTCAGGTTGGATGGTCTATATCAAATCCCGAACTTCGGCGCTCCCGCCGGAACACCTCTATTTATTATGACTTACTGGAATAGAAGACATATACTGTCGCAAAGTCAAAGGGGTTGTAAACGCCATTTCAATTCTGATATCATTCATGCGCCGGGGGCTTCTCCCACCTCCAGCAATCGGGGCGCAAGATGATCCGGTACCTACTGGTTGTGTTGGCGATCGCGTCTATATCCTTCAATTGCGATAACGCGGGGCACGCGGTCGCGTGCGAGTTTCAAATCGACAACCCAATAGGTGAGCCCACTCCTGGAGATCCCTGGGGAGGGATCGGCGGAGGTGAGGGCGCGAGTTCGAATCTTCCTCCAGAAGACCCAGAAACGCGAAATTCTGGTGTAGGAAGGCCGAGTTTTCTGGTAACCACCATGAACTGGGGCCCACTTCCAAACCCGATCGCCATAGTGACCCTCGTAGTAGAGCGTGCCAGTGTGTTTGTCAGCGGCGTTGAGCAGCGGAGCGCGCAAAGTAAATGACCTCGGTTCAACGAATCAAGCATCAACTGCGCTCGTCAGTTTCGCCGACTAGCTTTGAATTGGCTCGCCGACTGCACTACTACGAGCAGTATTCTGCTTCCATCGATATACTCGAAACACTACTGAATTCACCTGCCGAGCCCCACGAAACTGGTATTTCCGTTTTTTCTTGTTGGTTGCTCTATGTCCGAAATCTCCAGAAGAAAGGGACGTTTGGCGCGGCTAGGGAGATTCTCGAGTGGCTTGAAGCAAATTGCGAAAATGCGGCCGAAGAACTCGATGTAGAAATCTTGGTGCAATGGGTCAACCTCGCGCAGGGCAGGTACCAAGAAGTGTCGGTACGTGCGGCTGAGTTAGTAGAACAGACGACATGCGAATGGAGTCCGAGGATCTCGGATACCCTGTTACTACAAGCATATGCGTCCGTTTTTAACAAAAGGCCCGATGATGCCATCGAGTGCTGCCAAATCGGGTATTCCATAGCTGTGCTTCGATCGGATCTGTATCAGATCGCGGAGTTCGCGAATTTGCTCGGGATTTTAGAGGGTAGACGAGGTAGTTTTAGGTCAGCACTACACTGGTTCAATAAGAACTTGAGTGTAAGCGAACAGCTTGAGTCTAGGTATAAAGCAGGCGTTGCCTGCCTCAATATCGGGATATCTCTGTACAAACTCCACGAGTTGGAGAATTCGAAATTCTATCTTGATCGAGCACTCGTCGAACTCTGCGCCTGCGAAGACCAGGTTGATTCCTGCCGCACCCACATCGCTCTCGGCAACGTTCACCGACTTCTGGGCTCATTTACGGAATCCCGCCAACACCTAACCCAAGCCTACACCATGGCAACGGAGCTCAGGATACCGCGCGAGGAGTGCCTCGCCCTCGAGTTCCTCGGCGACGTTCTCCGCGACGAGGGCAAGCCCGCCGAAGCACGCCGTTACTACGCGCGCGGCATGGCCATCGCGGTCGAGATTGCGCCGGAGGGCGATCTCGTGATGGAGTTGAGGCGCCGCGAGGGCGAGTGCTTGGTGCTGGAGGGGCAGGTGGCGTCGGCGTTGCCGGTGCTGGCCGAGGCGCGGCGGCACGCGGCGAAGCTGGGCGATCGGTTCGAGGAGGGAGTGACCGTCCGCTGCCTAGCGGAGGCGATGCTTGCGGTGAAGGACCACGCCGGCGCGCTGCGGTATGCCGAGGAGTCGTGCGAGATTCTCGGCGCCGTCGAGGCGCGGTTGGAGCACCTGGCGGCGCGGATCGTGGCCGTGAATGCGTTGCTCGGCCGTTCGGAGAATGTGAACGACGACGCGACGCCTCGCGACTTGCTCGATCAGGCTTGGGACCATGCGTTGATCGCGCAGTCGCTTGCGCGCGAGGTCGACGTCGAGCAGTGGGTCGAATCGGTCAAGCGACTTCAATCCCGGATTGCCAAGCGACGGGTCGAGGAAGCCCGCTACGCGGCGCCCGCCGTACGCCAGATTGGCGACACCTACGGCGGCAAGGACATCATCATCGCCGAGTCGCGGGCGATGAAGGAAGTCCTGCAGGCGATCGAGGCCTTCGCGCCCTACGACGAGGCACTCCTCATCATGGGGGAGACGGGCACCGGCAAGGAGGTCGTCGCCCGGCGGATCCACGAGATGAGCACCCGCCGTGAGGGGAATTTCGTCGCGGTGAATGTCACGGCGGTGCCGACGTCGATGTTCGAGCGCGAATTCTTCGGACACCGGCGCGGGGCGTTCAGCGGCGCGGATAATGACTGCGAGGGATACGCCGCGGAGGCGGACGGCGGCACGCTCTTCCTGGATGAGATCGGCGACATGGCGAAGGAGACACAGGCCAAGTTGCTGCGACTGCTGCAGGACGGGTCGTACACGGTTCTGGGCAATCCGGACGAGAAGCGCACCAACCTGCGGGTGGTGGCAGCCACCAACAAGGACCTCGAGCAGGCGGTCATCGACGGCAAGTTCCGTGAAGATCTCTTCTATCGGCTGCGGATTCTCGAGATCAACATCCCGCCGCTGCGCAAGCATCCGGACGATATCGTCCCCCTGCTCGAGCATTTCCTCAGCCAGTCGGCGGGCCGTCGGGTGGCGGCGACGGACTACTTCAATCGCACCAGCCTCAACCTTCTGCAGCACTATCCGTGGCCCGGTAATGCGCGCGAGGTCTCGATGGTCGCGCGACGGGCGCACATCTCGCTGAAGATCGACGGCAAGGTACTGGTGGAGATAGGCAGCGGACGCGACGCGCTGGTGCTCAGCGGGCCGGGCAAGGAGGCCGCGGCCGCGGCTGCCGCCGGTGCGACGGATGACGCCAGCGAACTTTCGCGGGCGCGCCTCGTGCTGGCCATCGAAGAAGCCGGCGGCAACCGCACCGAGGCTGCGCGCCTGCTCGGCATCTCCCGCGGCGCCCTGTACCGCCGACTCGAACGCTTCGGTCTAGATTGACCTGCACCACGATGAGATGGCTGCGATCGGCCGGCTCTGCGATGGCGACGAGTGCGAATGCACGACCGGCAGGGTGTACCTGGAGGCCCTGGTCGATCTCGCGCAGTAACTGCATCATTTCTCCTCGTCGATGCCCCGAGTTCCTACGGCACCACCAACCACGTGTGGGTCAGCGACATCGATCCGGATATCGTTCCGAGCGTGCGATGTATCGGCCGGGTGTGATTTCGTGTCCGTAATAATCACCACGCCGGCGAGGCGGCCCGATGTTCGGACTGCCTGGAAATCGAACCCGCCCGTCACCACATGGACGTCCGAGCCCTCGCCCGCGAAGTAGAGTCCCGGTACGCGTTTGAACTCCAGGGTACGCAGGTCGCGTTCAACATTGTTGCTCGCCGACTTCCGCTACCGTATTCTGAAAAGGATGCGTGCGGATCGGCGTGGCCGGGGGGCTGCGTTCGGACCGTGCATCGACTCTATCCCACCCCTGGGAAGCGGAGCTCGCGCTCATGAAACTGGCGTCGGCACTCGTCGTGGTCGTGTTCGTGGCGGTCATCGTCGTTCCGGCACAGGCGTGTCTCCCCGTGACGATTGAGATCACCGAGTACGTCTGGGAGCCCGGCGGGCCGGTCTCGTTCTGCCTGGCGCCGGATCGCGAGGCGTGGGCCTTCCGGCCGGGCGGGCAGTTCGTGGCGCCGGAACTGCGTTGCCACATCGAGATCTGGACCGAGCCCGAACCCGACATGGTCGCGGTGAACTGGTCGATGGGCGTCGAGGTCGTGCCCTGCGGATCGGAGTTCCAGATGGTGCCGCGCGACGCGACCGGCTGGATCACCGTATTACCTGGTATGCGTGGTAGTGGGCATCGCGGACCCGGAGACGTGGGGCCGGTCGTGATGAAGGTGATGGTCTGCCCTGACCAGATCCTCGTGCTCGGAACACAAGTGTATTTCAACAGCCCGGACATCAACAGCGACCTGGCGGTCAACCTGGGGGATGTCACGCTCTTCGCACACGACTTTTACGGTAGTTACGACTACCGGAGCGACTTCAACTGGAGCGGCTCGGTCGATCTCGGCGACCTGACGATCATGTCGCAGGGGAACGGCGCGACCTGTCAGTGAGAATGCCGCCGAGCGCCGACGTGCATGTCCCGGTCGCTGGACCGGAGTTGATGATGGATGTTGTCGGGCCCCGACGTCAGGGCTCGGCTGCATGATGGGTCAAATGCAACGCTAGTCGGCCGCCATGGCAGTGCCGGCAAGATACCCCGTCGTCCACGCCGCCTGCAGGTTGAAGCCGCCCGTCACGCCGTCGATGTCCAGCACCTCGCCCGCGAAATAGAGACCTGGCGTGCGCTTGCTCTCCATGGTGCGCAGGTCGACCTCGGTGAGGGGAATCCCACCGCAGGTGACGAACTCGTCCTTGTTGAGGCTCTTGCCTGTCACGGCGAAGCGGGATTCGCGCGCCTGGGCGATCAGGGTGCGCGTCTCGACCTTGGTCAGTTCGGTCCAGATGCGGGTTTCGGGGATGGCGGCGGCGGCGACCAATCGTTCCCACAGGCGCTTGGGCAGGTCCAGCAGGGGGCCGGTGACGACGTGCTTGCGGGGGTGCTCCCTGCGGGCCTTGGCGATGGCCTCGGCGGGGGCATCCTGGCTCTGCGTCGGGGTCCAGTCCACTTGCAACTCGAAGGTGTAGTCGCGGGACCACAATTCACGGGCGCCCCAGGCGGAGAGCTTGAGCACGGCGGGGCCGCTGAGGCCCCAGTGGGTGACCAGGAGGGGGCCGCGCTGGGTCAGCGACTTCACGCCGACCACCTGGACGCGGGCGTCGGGGACGCTGACGCCGGCGAGGTCGACCAGGCGGGGGTCGGTGATGTGGAAGGTGAAGAGGGAGGGGACGGGTTCCAGCACCGTGTGGCCGAAGGTCTCGGCGAGGCGGGCGCCGAGGCCGCCGCGCATGCCGCCGGTGGCGACCAGCAGGCGGTCGCAGGCAAGGTCCTCGCCCGACTCGAGCGTGACGACGAAGCGTTCGCCGTCGCTGCGGGCGGAGGCGGCGCCGCACTTCGTGCGCAGAGTTGCGCCGGCGCAAGTGGCGGCGGCGAGCATGGCATCGACGACGGTGCGGGAGGAGTCGGTGACGGGGAACATGCGGCCGTCGTCCTCGGTCTTGAGGACGATGCCGTGGGCGGCGCACCAGTCGATGGTGTGGCGCACGTGCCAGCGGCTGAAGGGGCCGCGCAGTTCGCGACCGCCGCGGGGGTAGCTCAGCACCAGCTCGCGCGGATCCTGGCAGGCGTGGGTCACGTTGCAGCGGCCGCCGCCGGAGATCTCGACCTTGGTCAGGGGCTTGGGGCTCTTCTCGAGCACGGTGACGCGAGCGCCGGCCTCGGCGGCGTGGATGGCGGCGAAGATGCCGGAGGCGCCGCCGCCGATGATGACCACCTCGCGCGCGGCCATCACGCGGGCCGCCTCAAACGCCGCAGGAGCGGGCCGGCGAGGAGGCCGGCGATGTAGAAGGCCGTCGCGGCGAGGATGGTGACGGCGCCGGTCGGAAGGTCCCAGCGGTAGCTCGCGGCGAGGCCGGTGGTGGTGGCGGTCATGCAGAGGAGGACGGCGAGGGCCATCATCGCGCCTAGGCGCGTGGTGAAGCGGCCGGCGGTCGCGGCGGGCAGGGTCAGCAGTGCGATCGCCAGGACGATGCCCACCACGTAGACCAGGCTGACCACCGTGAGCGCGACCAGCACCAGCAGCAGGGTGTGCCACCAGCCGGTGCGCAGGCCGCGCAGGGAGGCGAACTCCTCGTCGAAGGAGATCGCGAGCAGCGGCTGCGAGAAGGCGGCCGTCACGCCGAGGACGACGGCGTCGAGGGCGAGCAGGACGATGAGGGCGCGGTCGTCCACCATGACGATGTTGCCGAAGAGGTAACTCATCAGGTCGGTCTTGTAGCCGGGGGTCTTGAAGAGGAAGAGCACGCCGACGGCCATGCCGATGGCCCACAGCGCCGAGATGACGGTGTCCTCGCGGTCGGCCTTGTGGGCGCGGGTCCAGCCGAGGATCAACGCCGCGACCACGGCGGCGAAGACGGCGCCGTGCAGCGGGTGCAGGCCGGTCCAGCCGCGGGCCACCTGCAGGTAATAGGCGGCGCCCATGCCGCCGAGGATGGTGTGCGCGAGGCTGCCGGCGACGCCGCTGATGCGGCGGGTGACCACGTAGCTGCCAATCACGCCGCAGGCCAGGCTCGCCGCGAGGCCGGCCAGGAGCGCCTGCCGCAGAAACGCGAACTCGCCGTGGGCGCGGAAGAACTCAAGCAGCGGCGTCCTTTCGCGGCGCCGGGCTGTCGTGGTGCGCGTGGCGCACCACCACCATGCCCGGCATGCCCGGGAAGACGTCGGCGAGGTCCTCGCCCAGGGTGTGGGTGGCGGGCTCGTGGACGTGGCCGTCGTGCACGCACAGGACCTGCTGGATGTGGCGCGAGACCACGCTGACGTCGTGCGAGACGACGACGATGGTCAGCGTCTGGTTGAGCCGCACCAGCAGCTCGTACAGCTCCTGCTGGGCCTGCGGGTCGAGGGCCGCGGTGGGCTCGTCGAGCAGCAGCAGCTCGGGCTCGGTGGCGAGGGCGCGCGCGAGCAGGACGCGCTGGCGCTGGCCGCCGGAGAGATCGGCGAAGGAGCGGTCGGCGAGGTCGCCGGCCTCGACGGCGGCGAGGGCATGCTGGGCGCCGTCGCGGTCGGCCTTGCGCGGCGGACCGAAGGCCGTGCGTGGGCTGAGCCGGCCGAGCATCACCACCTGGCGCACCGTGATGGGGAACGACGGGTCGAGCCGGCTCATCTGCGACAGGTAGCCGACGCGGGGTCGCGCGCGCACGGGATCCTCGCCGAGCACGCGGACCTCGCCGCGGTCGGGACCGAGCAGGCCGAGCATGAGCTTCAGTATGGTGGTCTTGCCGCTGCCGTTGGGACCGATGAGGGCCGCGAAGCCGCCGCGCGGCACCACGAGGCTGGCGCCGTGGAGCACGCGGACGGCGCCGTAGGCGAAGGTGACGTCGCGCAGGACGACGGCATCGTTCACGGCGCCGCCTCCGCGAACTCGCGGCGCAGCACGTCGCCCATCCGGCGCAGGTTGCCCAGCAGGTCCGCCGGGTAGGGGTCGAGCTCGGCCACGCGCAGGTCCGCCTCGGCAGCCACGGCGCGCGACGCATTGCCCGCGTACTGCGGCTGCAGGAAGATGGTGCGCGCGCCCTCCTTCTTGATCGACTCCAGGACAGTCGCGAGGTGCCGGGGGCTGGGGTCGACGCCGCCCGCCTCGATCGCCACCTGGCGCAGGCCGTAGTCGCGCGCGAAGTACCCGAATGCGGGGTGGAAGACGTAGAACGTGCGGCCGCGGACGGGCGCCAGCTGCGTCGTGAGGTGGGCGTCGAGGGCGGCCAGTTCCGCCTGCAGGGTCGCGAGGTTGGCCCGGTAACGATCGGCGTGCGCGGGGTCCGCCGCGGCGAGGGCCGCCGCCGCGGTGGCGGCCTGCGTCGCGGCCAGGCGCGCGCTGAGCCAGATGTGGGCGTCCATCCCCTCGTCGGTGCAGGTTTCGCCCTCGTCATGGTGGTGATCCGTCTCGTGCAGCAGGTCGAGCCCCTGCCGCAGATCGACCACCGTGAGGCCGGGCGCGACGCGCTCCAGCTTGCCGGCGAGCGCGTTCTCCATCGCCATGCCGGTGCGCAGCCACAGGCGCGCGCCGGTGAGCGCCGCGAGTTCGCGCGGCGTGGGGTCGTAGGTGTGGGGCGATTGCCCGGCCGCGACCAGCACGTGCACATCGACGAGGTCGCCGCCGAGGCGCGCGACCAGGTCGGCGTGCGGCAGCACCGAGACGATGACCGGCAGCGGCGCGGCCGAGGCGGCGCCGGCGGCGAGGGCGAGGGCGAGGAGCAGGATCCGGTGGCACATACCCGGCGTCATCCCTTCGCGAGGCAGCGGTCGCAGACACCGCGCAGCTGGACCTCGACGTCGCCGCGTCGCAGCGCCCGCGGCCCCTTGGCGCGCGCGCTGACGGCCACGGCTTGCGACGGCAGGCACTGCACCTCGCCGCACGTGGTGCACACGAAATGGGGGTGGACGTCGGCGACGTGGGCGGCGTCGAGGGTCTGGAACCGCCACACGCGGTCGCCGAACTCGGTGCGCCGGGCCAGGCCCACGCGCGTCAGGTCCATCAGGTTACGGTAGAGCGTGGCGCGGTCGAAGCCCCGTCCGGCCAGCGCCGTGGTCACGTCGAGGTGGCTCAGCGGACGGCCCGCGGCTTGCAGCAGCGCCAGCACCGCGAGGCGCGGGGCGGTGGCGCGCAGGCCGGCGCGTTGCAACTGGAGGCGCAAGGTCTGGTCGTCCATGGTGGGGCCAAGTTAACGCAATCCAGTTGCATTTGCCAGGACGGGGCGACGGCGGATCGCGACCCCGGTTTCCCGGCTCCGTCCAAACACCTAGGGTTTTACTAAGTTAAATGCATGGTATTACACTGGGTTAAGGTTGTGCCGGATGCGCCGGAGGGTTAACTTCGAGGCCTGGCTAGGTCGTGCCTCCTCATGAAGCGAGGTGCTCATGTCCGCCGATCCGCCCCAAGGAAAACGCTGGGAAGACCTCGTCTGGCAGAAGCACCGGTACAACGAACGGACCGTGATCAAGTCCGGTTCCTACCTGGTGTCCTACTGTCCCCATTGCGGCCAGAGCCTGATCGTGGACGACATGATCCGCCTGCAGACGGTCACCGCGGACGGGCGCGAAGGCTGGGTCGAGTTCAGCCCCTATCTCAACGTGTTCGACCGGCGCAGCGACATCCGGCTCGGCGAGGGCGACGAGGTCGCCGACCTGTGCTGCTGCCATTGCCGCGCGTCATTGCGCGAGCCGGACCAGGCGTGCGGCCTCGGGCATCCGCGGGTGGCCCGCGTCCTGGTCGGCATCTCCACGATCCGCGTGCCCTTCTTCTTCTGCATGCATGTCGGATGCGTCTGGCATCGCATCGATCCCGATGACGAGCACCGGATCATCCTGGACGACAGCCTGGAGTGGTGACGTCATGGCGGTGACGAGACTGGTTCCGCGCCACGCGTGGCCCCTGTTCGCCGTCGCGCTCGCCGGTCTGCTGACCGGTCTCTTCGGCTACCTGCGCGCGGATCCCTCGCCCGCGGCCGACCGCTTCTACCTGCGCAGCGCGGGCGGCGCCGTGCTCTTCCGGCACGTGGAGCACCAGCGCCGCGGCGTCGCGTGCGCGCGGTGCCACCACGAGGCGCCGGCGGCCGCGGCGCGCAACTGCCGCGGTTGCCATCCGGCCGAGGCGGGCGAGGGTAGCCAGGAGATCCGGACGCTCGCCGACGCCTATCACTCGTGCTGCAACGGCTGCCACCTGGCGGAGGCGCCGGCGCGGTTCGCGGACGCGGCGGGTGAACCGTCGTGCCATGCCTGCCATCTCAAATGAGCGGGGACGGAGGGTGACCGTGGGCCTGTTCGACGCCCTGAAGAATCCGGCGGCCACCGTGCCGCGCCTGGCGTCGCCGCGTCGGGCGCGGATCATCGATCTGCCCGACCCCGCGGCCGTGGTCATCCCGCTCGAGTATCCGGGCCAGATCCTGTTCCGGCCGATGGTCGCCCCCGGAGACCAGGTGGCGCGCGGCCAGATGATCGGGCGCTCCGAGCTGGGCAACTGCCTGCACGCGTCGCTCGGTGGGAGGGCGCGGGAGGTACGCACCGTCTGGTCGGCGCGCGGCTACCAGGTGCCGGCGCTGGTGATCGATCGCGGCTCGCCGCGGGATCTCACGCCGGCGCAATGCCTGGCCGAGCACGGCCTCGACCTCGCGTCGGCGCGGCGGCTCGACCTGCTGCGGGCCGGCGGCGTGGTGTCGCCCTGGACCACACCCGGCCTGGACCACGCCGAGGATGATGGGGACGGTTACCCGGAGGTCCGGCACGTCGTGTTGCTGGGCGTCAACCAGGAACCCACCATCTTCAACTACGAGCTCGTGCTCGAGGCGCACGGCGACGACCTGCGGTCCACCGTGCGCCGCCTGGCGGACATCGTGCCGCAGGCGCAGATCTGGCTGACGGTGCCGCGACGCCTGGGCGCCTGGGCGCGCGACACGTTCGCGACCGGGGTCCGCGTCGTCGAGCTGCCGGACGACTACCGGCAGCGCATCGAGCGGACGGTGGTGGCCCGGCTGACGCGGACGCCGCTGCCCGCGACGGTGTCGTACCGGGAACGGGGCGTGGCGGTGCTGTCGGTCGAGCAGGCCCTGGCGGCCGATCGCGCGCTGCGCGGTTCGCCGCTGACTCACAAGACGGTCACCATCGCCGGCGACGGCGTGGCCGAACCGGTGACGGTGCGGGCGCCGCTGGGCATCAGCATCCGGGATCTCCTCGCGAGCCAGGGCCTGAAAGCCGCGGATTACGCGCGGGTGATCATGGGCGGGCCGATGCAGGGCACGGCCCAGTACACGGACGAGACGCCGCTCAGCAAGTTCCAGCACGGCATCTACCTGGTGAGCGCCGCGCGCCTGCCGGCCGAGGTGAACCTCACCTGCGTGAACTGCGGTCGTTGCACGCGGGCCTGCCCGCTCCACCTGCAGGTCCACCTCATCGGCCGCAACGTCGAGTACGACCAGTTCGATCAGGCGCGAAGCTATCACCCGCAACTCTGCCACGAGTGCGGGCTCTGCGCCTTCGTCTGCCCGGCGCACCGGCCGCTGGTGCAGATGGTCAAGATGGCCCGCAAGTACGGAGGGCAACGCACGTGACGACGACGACGGCACCGGACGCCGAATTCAGCCTGAGCGTCGCCGACGGCCCGCACTGGCGGCAGGGGAGCTCGCTGGCCCGCATGCAAGCCACCTGGCTGCTCGCGCTGACGCCGGCCGCCGTCGCGGCGGTGGCGCATGGCGGAGTGCCGGCGTTGCGGGTGCTGGGACTCGCGGTGGGAACGTCCCTGACGCTGGACGCGGGCTGGAACCGGTTGGTGGCGGGACGGGATCCGGCGGGCAACTGGAGCAGCGTCACGCTGGGACTGCTGCTCGCCCTGATGTTGCCGGTGAACGCGCCGTGGTGGCTGGTGGTGACCGGTTGCGCGCTGCTGATCATCGTGGGCAAGAAGCTCTTCGGCGGCTGGGGTGGCTACGCCGTGCACCCGGTCGCCTTGACGCTCGCGATGCTGACGCTGTCGTGGCCGGCGCGGCTGGATTACACGGCGGCGCTGGGGCCCGTCGGCGGGGCGGGACCGCCCATAGAGCCCTGGCGGCTGGTGAAGACGCTGGGCGCGGGGGCGTCGTCGTCCTTCTCGCCGCAGGATCTCCTGCTGGGGAACCAGGTGGCCGGCGTCGGCAACGGGCTGGTGCTGTGGCTCCTGCTCGGCGGCCTGCTGCTGGTCCTGGTGCGACAGGTGCCGTGGCAGATTCCGCTCGGGTTCCTGGCCGGGGTGGTGGCGTGCGCGTGGGCTCTGAACGCCGTGGCGCCGGACGCCGCGGCGCCGCCGCTGTTCCAGGTGCTGGCCGGCAGCACCGTGCTGACCGCCTTCTTCCTGGCGCCCGAGCAGACCACGTCGCCGGTCAACCCGTGGCCCATGCTCGTCTACGGATGCCTCGGCGGCATCCTGCTGGTGCTGATCCGGTCCTTCTCCAGCCACTACGATGGCGCCATCTTCGCCGTGCTGCTCATGAACATCGCCAACCCGCTGCTGGATCGCCTGACGCCGCGGCTGCGGGGACGGGAGGGGCCGCAGCATGCGTGAGATCAGCAAGCTGATCCTGGTGCTAGGCCTCTTCGGCGTGACGAGCGCCTCGTCGCTCGCCTACGTGCGGGCGACGCTGGCGCCGCGCATCGAGCAGCAGAGCGATCTGCACGCGCGCGGCCCGGCCCTTGCCCGCCTGTTCGCGACGCCGGTCGCGGAAGTGCTCGCCAATCGCGTCGTCATCACCGTCGGCGAGGCGAGCTATCCGGTGTTCTACCGCCGCCAGGACGGCGTGGTGGTCGGCCTGGCCATCGAGACGCACGGGCACGGCGGGTATGGCGGCGACATCGTGCTCCTGGTCGCGGTCGATCTGCCGACCGGCAAGCTGACGGGAACGGAGATCGTCTCGCACAGGGAGACGCCGGGGTTCGGCGCGCAGATCGAGAAGGCGGCATTCCGACGGCAGTGGCGGGGGCTGCCGGCGACCACGCCGGTGGCGCTGCGCGCCGACGGCGGGCGGGTCGACGCGATCTCCGGCGCGACGTTCTCCTCGCGCGCCATGATCGACGGCACGAACCGCGCGATCGCCCTGGTCCGGGACCACCAGGCGGAGATCCTGGCGCGCATCGCCGGCACCGGCGGCGCGACGAGCGGAGGCCAACCGTGAATATCCGGCAAGCCTTGATCCATGGCCTGTGGCGCGATCTGCCGCCATTCCGTCTGGTCCTCGGTCTCTGCCCGGCGCTGGCCGTGACGGCGACCGTCGAGGGCGCCGTCGGCATGGGCGTGGCCGTGACCTTCGTCCTGGTCTTCTCGAACATGCTGGTGGCGATGCTGCGCAACGTCATCCCCGACAAGGTGCGGATCGCGGCCTTCATCGTGGTGATCGCCACGCTGGTGGTCTTCGTGGAGCTGGTGATGCAGGCTTACTTCTTCTCCCTGAGCCAGAAGCTCGGCATCTATGTGCCGTTGATCGTGGTGAACTGCATCCCGCTCGGGCGCGCCGAGGCGTTCGCCTCGCGCAACCCGGTCCTGCTCTCCATGGCCGATGGCGCCAGCATCGGCGTGGGCTACGCGATCTCGCTCGCGGCGATGGCCTCGATCCGGGAAATCCTCGGCGCGGGCACCTGGTACGGACATCAGGTGTTCGGCCCGGGATTCGAGCCGTTCGGGTTCATGATCAAGGCGCCCGGGGCGTTCCTGTGCCTCGGCGTCCTGCTCGGCCTGATGAACGCCTGGAGCCGCAAACGCGGCGAGATCTTCGTCCAGACCTAGGAGTGCCGCCGTGGACCTGCTCGAATTGACGATCGGCGCCATCTTCGTCAACAACATCCTGCTGGCGCAGTACCTGGGCAACTGCCCCTTCTGCGGCGTCTCGAAGCGGCTGGGCACGGCCGTCGGCATGGGCCTCGCCGTGATCTTCGTGGTGGTGCTCGCGTCCGTCTTCACCTGGATGGCATACCACTACCTGCTGGTCCCGCTGGACCTGGTCTACCTGCAGACGCTGGTCTTCATCCTGCTGATCGCGGCGCTGGTGCAATTCGTCGAGATCTTCCTCAAGAGGCAGAGCCGCGCCCTGTATGCGTCCCTGGGCATCTACCTGCCGCTGATCACCACCAACTGCGCGGTGCTGGGCGTCGCGCTGCTGAACATCAAGAAGGACCTGTCGTTCGCGGAGACGGTGGTCTTCTCCGCGTCCAGCGCGACCGGATTCACCCTGGCGATCGTGCTCTTCGCCGGCGTGCGGGAACGGCTGTTCCTGGCGCCGGTGCCGCGGGCGATGCAGGGAACCGCGATCGCCCTGGTCATGGCCGGCGTGATGTCGCTGGCCTTCTTCGGTTTCGCCGGCATGGTCGGCTAGGAGCGAGGTCGCGCCATGATCATGGCTGCAGTCGTCCTGGGAGGCATCGCGACGGTCGCCGCCGCCGCGCTGGGCGTCGCGGCGCGCATCTTCCACGTGGACGAGGATCCCCGTATCCGGGGCGTCGTCAACCTGTTGCCCAACGCCAATTGCGGCGGGTGCGGCTACGCCGGGTGCTCGGCCTGCGCCGAGGCCATGGTCCGGGGCCAGGCCGAGCCGAACGCCTGCGTGATCGGCCAGACCGAGGTCGCGCGGCAGGTCGCCGGCTTTCTCGGCATGACGCTGGTGGACACCGAACCCAGCATCGCCTGCCCCGACTGTCAGGGCGGCATCCGCGCGATCCGCAAGTACAACTACGCCGGCCTGGACGACTGCCGCGCGGCCATGCTCTACTACAACGGCCCGGTGCGCTGCAACCACGGTTGCCTCGGCCTGGGCACCTGCATCCGCGCCTGCAAGTTCGGCGCGATCGCCATGGGACCTGCCGGCCTGCCGGTCTTCGATTCCGAGCGCTGCCTCGGCTGCGGCAGTTGCTCGCGTGCTTGCCCGAAGGGGATCATCTCCATCATCTCGGAGACGACGAAGATCCTGCACTGGAACCGTTACACGGAATGCCTGTCCCCCTGCCGCCAGAAGTGCCCGGCGCAGATCAACATCCCCAAGTACATCGACCTTCTCAAGCGCGGCGAGTTCGCCGCGGCATTGCTCACCATCAAGGAGAGCAACCCGCTGCCGCTATGCACGGGCCGCGTGTGCCCGGAGCCGTGCGGGCTCGCCTGCCGGCGGCACATCGAGGACGAGCCGATCGCCATCAGCTTCCTCGAACGCTTCGCCGCGGACCGGGAGATGACCTCCGGCCGGCGGCTGCACATCCCCGTCGCGCCGGACACCGGCAAGAGGGTCGCCGTCATCGGCTCCGGTCCGGCGGGCCTGTCCGCCGCCTACTACCTGCGCCGCCTCGGCCACGCGGTGACCATCTTCGAGCAGATGCCGCAACTCGGCGGCATGTTGCGCTACGGCATCCCGGAGTATCGCCTGCCCAAGCGCGTACTCGACTGGGAGATCGACGGGATACTCAGGCTCGGGATCCAGGTGTCGACCGGGAAACATCTGGGCCGCGATTTTACGCTCGATCAGCTCCGCGGGGACGGCTTCGACGCGATCTTCCTCGGCGTCGGCACCTGGCAGGATCGCGTCCTGGGCCTTCCGGGCGACGACGTGGCGGGCGTGCTCAAGGCGATCGAATTCCTGCGCCGGTTCCACACGGGTTCTCCGGTGCCGGTGTCCGGGCACGTGGTGGTCATCGGGGGTGGCAACCCGGCCATCGACACGGCGCGGTCGTCCCTGCGCCTGGGCGCAGAAAAGGTCACCATCGTCTACCGACGTTCGCGGGACGAGATGCCGGCCAACGCCGCGGAGATCATCGCCGCGGAGGAGGAGGGCATCCAGTTCCACTACCTGGCGGCGCCGCTGCGGGTAGTCGCGCGAGACGGCCGCGTGGCAGGGCTCGAGATCCAGCGCATGTCCCTCGGGGAACCCGATCGTGACGGACGCCGGCGGCCGGTGCCGGTGGCGGGGTCGCAGGAGGTGGTTCCCTGCGACGTCATCATCGAGGCCGTGGGCCAGGTGCCGGACGTGGAGTTCCTGAAGGGCGAGGGGATGCCGCCGCTGCCGCTCACGCACTGGAACACCATCGACGCCAACGAATCGACGTTGCAGACGGACGTCCCCTACATCTTCACCGGCGGCGATTGCTTCACGGGACCGGGATTGATGGTCGGCGCGATCGGCGCCGGACGTTTCGCCGCCCGTTCCATCCACCACTACCTGGTCGACGGTGAGATTCCCCCGATCGAGCAGCGTCAGACCGAACTGGTGTCCGACTCGCTGTACGATTCCATCGCCGGCGTGGTGTCCCGGCCGCGGATCTTCGAGCCGGTGGTTTCCCTCCGGGACCGGCTCGGGACTTTCAAGGAAGTCGAGGGCACGATCGACGAGGAGGATGGCCTCTACGAAAGTGCGCGCTGTCTGCATTGCGGCACCTACTGCTATGATCACGACCAGGAGATGGCTCGCCTCCAGGAAGAAGGTGCCCGGTGAATGTGATACGTGGCCTCACCCCGCTGCGCCGGCTGAGGTTGCTGCTGGCGCTGGTCGCGCTGCACTCGGTGGGAGTCGGCATCGGCCTGATGTGGCACCCGGCGACGCTGCTGGCGGCCTGCGGCTTCCGGCCCGTGGGAGAGACCTTCTTCATCGTGCAAGGAGGGGTTTTCCACATCGTCATGGCTGTGGCCTACGGCCTGGCTGCCTGGGATCCGGCTCGTGACGAGAGGCTCATCGTCTTCAGCGTGATCGTGAAGATGATGGCGACGGTGTTCCTGATGCTCTACTGGTCGTTGTTTGCGCAGGTGCCGACCATCCTGGCCTCGGGCCTGGTCGACGCCGGGATGGCGCTGGCCATCGCGGCCTCGCTGCGGGCCTGGCGGCGGGATGCGCGGGGGGGAGGCGCCTGATGGAGCAGCAGCTTCCTGGTCTCGTCGTGACGGGGGCCTCGGGTTTCGTCGGGCGCAACGTCCTGGCCAGTACGGCGGGACGATATCGGCTCTTCTGTCTGGCGCGGCGTTCGCAACGGGAGGCGCGGATCCCGGCCTACGAGAATCTGCACTGGTTCCAGGTCGATGTCGCGCGGTGGGATGCTCTGCGCGATGTCGTGGCCGGCATCAAGCGGCTCGGCGGCGCGTCGTACGTGCTGCACCTCGCCGGGTACTACGACTTCAAGATGATGGAGCACCCGGAGTACGAGCGCACCAACGTCGTCGGCACCCGCAACGTGCTCAAGCTCGCGCACCAGCTCGGCGTCTCGCGGTTCCTGTTCGCGAGCTCGCTGGCCGCCTGCTCGTTCCCCGAGGCCGGCCGGATCATCGACGAGGATTCGCCGCCCGATGCTCCGTTCGCCTACGCCCGCAGCAAGCGCGCGGGCGAGAACATGGTTCGCGAGCACACCGAATGGTTTCCGGCGTCCATCCTGAGATTCGCGGCAGTCTACAGCGATTGGTGCGAGTACCCGCCGCTCTACGTCTTCCTGCGGACCTGGCTCTCGAACGTGTGGAACGCGCGCATCCTCGGCGGGCGGGGCGATTCGGCGGTCACCTACATCCACGTGCAGGATCTGATCCGCCTGATCCACATCATTCTCGAGCGTAGCGACGAGCTGCCGCGGCTGGCCATCTACAATGCCAGCCCGAGCCACACCACCAGCCACGCCGAACTCCACGCGGCAGCCACCCGGTTCTTCTTCGGCGACGAGGCGGCGGCCCGGCATCTGCCGCGGGCGCTGTGCGTGCTCGGTGTCCGCCTGCGTTGGTGGCTCGGGCAGCTGAGCGGATCGCTGCCCTTCGAGGCGCCGTGGATGACGGATTACATCGACAAGCAATTGCGCGTCGATGCCTCGCGCACGTACGCCGCCCTCGACTGGCGGCCGACCCCGCGCCTCGATGTGACGCGTCGCCTGCTGGTGCTGACCGAGAACATGAAGTCTCACGGCGACGTGTGGCACGAGCGCAACGAGGCGGCGTTGCGGCGCGTGGCCAACCGGCCGAACCTGACCATCGCCGACGCCATCGAGGACGAGCGCGAAACCCTGGTCGCGCGCATCGTCGCCTACGTGACGGATCCGGCCCAGGAGGGCCGGTTCGGAGTCTATCGGGAGATGGACCACGACACCCTGCGCTGGTTCATCACGCTGATCCTCGAGGTGCTGCGGACCGCCGTCTGGACGCGCAACCGGCAGCTTCTGCGGCGGTACGCGCAGGTCATCGCCGTCCGTCGGCGCGAGGAGGGCTACCCGGGCGCCCAGGTCCTCGACCTCCTGGCGACGCTGGGCCGCATCGTCACCGAGGCCCTGCGCGCGCGCCCGGAGCTGGCGGAGATGGCCCAGCAGATCCACGACCACGTCACGCTCGGCTTCCAGCTCGCGGCGGACGGGATCGAGGACGTCTTCGAGGCGACGGAGGCGCCCTTGCCGGACGCCGCGGGAGAGCGCGGCCTGGAGATTCCCACCTCCTCGGCCATGCTCGACCAGTTCGTGCGGGAGCTGCAGGACATCTGCGGCGATCCCCTGTCCATCCCGACGCCGGGCGGGGCTCGCGAGGGTCCGTGACCGGTCGCGCCGCCGATCCCGCCGCGGGAGGAGATTGCCGGCCAAGCGAATCGGCCCCACCTTTTCGGGCATGGCCACCTTCACGGAACTGATGATGCTGATGTCGGGCCAGGTTGCGGCGGGCGGCCTGGTGTGGGCGCTGGCGCGGGTGGTCACCCCGGGCGGGCTCGTGGGCGGACCGCGGGGACGCCGGCTGACCACCGTCTTGCTGGTCGCCGACGTGGCGCTGCCCCTCGCGTGGTTCGTCCTCGCGCGCGGCCTCAACACCCGGCTGGCGGACGGTTTGATCCCGTGGCTGATCCTGCTCTTCCTGGGCCAGGTCACGACCGCGCTGGTCCTGGCGCCGGCGGCCCTGCTGCGCGCCGGCCGTCGCCGGCGTGACGGCCGCCGCAGTGGATTCCAGCCCGGCGATCACCTGCGCCGGCGTCTGCTCCTGCGAAGCGCCGCGCTCGCCCTGCCGGCGATCGCCCTCTCGGCCGGCACCACCGGCGCCGCGCAGGCGTCGCGCACGGCCCGGCTGCGCCGGCGCACCGTCGTCCTGCCGGAGTTGCCCGCGCCCCTCGAAGGTCTGCGGATCCTGCACCTCTCGGACACCCACCTCTGGCACTTCGTGACGCTCGCCGATCTCGACGCGGCGCTGCAGCAGGTTCCCGCCGGCGAGGTCGACCTGGTCTGCTTCACGGGGGACATCGCCGACGACCTCGACCAGCTTGCGCCGGCGCTCGCGCGCGTCGCCGCCCTCGCACCGCCGCTGGGCTGCTTCGCCTGCCTCGGGAATCACGAGTACGCGCGCGGCCTCGGCCGGGTCCTGTCGACCTTCGCCGACTCGCCCGTGTCCCTACTGAGGTGCGGCGGCCAGCGGTTGCGGTTCCGGGACACCGACATCTACCTCGTCGGCATCGACGACCCGCGCGATGCGCCGGGGATGGACCGATCGCAGTTCTTCCAGGAGCAGGTGACGACGGTGATGCGCCCGGTGCCGGCGGGGTCGTTCACCATCGCGCTCAGCCACCGGCCCGGGGCCTTCGACGCGGCGGCGGCGGCCGGGATCGCGCTCACCCTGGCGGGGCATACCCACGGCGGCCAGGCGGCGGTTCTCGAGACCTCGATCCTCGCGGTCGCCACTCCCGAACGGTATCCCTGGGGCCTCTACGAACGGGACGGCCGGGCCTTGCACGTCACCTGCGGCGTCGGTCACTGGTTCCCGGTGAGACTGGGGTGCCCGCCCGAACTGGTGTTGCTGGAGCTACGACGGCACTAGGTATTCAGCGTCGCCTTGCCTGGGATGGGGCGACGCGCCAACTTTCCGGAGACAGAAGCTCATGACCACCGAGGAGCGTACCCATGGCTGAGAAGGACCCCGTCGTCTCGCTCGGTTTGCGCGATGACTTCCCCGTGCCGACCCTGGACGAGTGGCAGGCCGAGTGCGTCAAGCTGCTCAAGGGCGTCCCCTTCGAGAAGAAGATGTACACGCGGACGTATGAAGGGATCACCCTGCGTCCGATGTATACCCAGGCCGACGTCGCGGACCTCCCGCACGTGGCGAGCCTGCCGGGACAGGCGCCGTTCGTGCGCGGGGCGCACCCGCTGGGCTACCGGCAGTCGTCCTGGCAGGTGGCGCAGGAACTGCCGTACCCCACCGCCGCGGAATTCAACGCCGCCCTGGTGCACGACCTCGCTCGCGGGCAGGATGCCGTCGTGCTGGTGATCGACGAGGCGGGGCAGGCGGGGCTCGACCCCGACCAGGCCGGCGCCGGCAAGGTCGGCCGCGGCGGCACCTCGGTGGCGTCGCTGGCGGATCTGCGGGCGGCGCTCGACCAGGTGGACCTGGCCGCGCATCCGCTCCACGTGGAATCGGGTTCGGCGGCGCTGGTGTACGCGGCGCTGGTGGTGGCGCTGGCCCGCGAGAAGGGCGTCGATCCGGCTCGCCTGCGCGGCAGCGTCGGCCTGGATCCGCTGCGCGGATTGGTCGAGCTGGGACGCCTGCCGCTGTCGCTGGACAAGGTCTACGACGAACTCGCCCTGCTCACCAAGTGGGGCGCGGCGAATGCGCCCGGGATGCAGACCATCGCGGCCAGCGGCCACGCGTTCCACGACGGCGGCGCGAATGCCGTCCAGGAACTGGCCTTCACGCTGGCGGCGGCCGTGCATCACCTGCGGGAGCTGGAGGCGCGCGGCGTGGACGTGGCGACGGCGGCGCCGCGCATCCGCCTGAGCCTCTCGGTCGGGACCAATTTCTTCCTGGAGATCGCCCGGCTGCGCGCGGCCCGCTGGCTGTGGGCGCGGGTGGTCGAGGCGTCCGGCGGCGACGACGCGGCGCAGAGGTTGACCCTCCATGCTCGCACGAGTCGTTTCGGATTGACCGTGCTCGATCCCCACGTGAATATCCTGCGCGGCACCACCGAGGCGATGGCGGCCGTCCTGGGCGGCGTCGACAGTCTGTGCGTCTCGCCGTTCGACCAGGCGATCGGCCTGCCGGACACCTTCAGCCGCCGCATCGCGCGCAACACGCACGCGATCCTGCGCGAGGAGAGCCACCTCGATCTGGTGACCGACGCCGCCGGCGGCACCTGGTACGTCGAGGCCCTGACCGCCGAGCTCGCGGACGCGGCCTGGGAGCTCTTCCAGGAGGTGGAGGCCTTCGGCGGCCTGGTCGGCGCGCTGAAGGAGGGGTGGGTGCAGGCCCAGGTGGCCGGCGTCGCGGCCGAGCGTCGCGCGAATCTCGCCGCGCGCCGCGACATCCTCGTGGGCACCAACATGTACGCCAATCCCCGGGAGCGGGTGTGCCCGGGCCGCGACGAGGACGCCGTCGGCGTGCACGCGAACCGCGCGCGCGAATTGCAGGCAGCCCGCACCAGCGGCACCCAGGCGCACCACCTCGAGGTCCTGCAGAAGCTCGACCATATCCTGACCAACCCCGTGGACGACGTCTTCGCCGCGATCGTCGAGGCGGCCGCCAAGGGCGCGACGGTCGGCGAGCTCTGCCGCACGTTCCGACACGACGCCGATCCACATCTGCAGGTCACGCCCATCGCGCCGTGGCGCGCGGGCGAGATGTTCGAGACGCTGCGCCTGGCGGTCATGGCCCGGGCGGCCGTGGATGCCGGCGCCGCCACGGTGTTCTGCGCGAACCTCGGCGACGTCGCGCGTTACATGCCGCGCCTCGATTTCACGCGCGGGTTCTTCCAGACCGGCGGCTTCACCGTGGTCGCCGACCGCTTCTTCGCCGGTCCGGACGACGCGGTCGCCGCGGCCCGCGCGAGCGGCGCGCGCACGGCGGTGATCGTCGGTCTCGACGCCACGTACGCCGAACAGGGCGCCGCGGTGGCCGCGGCCCTCAAGGCGGCCGGTGTCGAGACGGTGATCCTGGCGGGGCTGCCGCAGGATCTGGTCGCCTCGCTCAGGACGGCGGGCGTCGACGAGTTCATCCACGTGCGCTCGGACGCCCATGCGGTCCTCGGCGCGCTGGCGCGGAGCAAGGGAGTCAGGCTATGAGCCGCATCCCGGACTTCACCAGGGTCGATCTCGGCACGCCCCACCCGGGCGACCGGGCGGCCTGGCAGGCCCAGGCGCGCGCCGCCGCCGGCGCCGATCCGGCCGGCGTGCGCTGGCGCACCAACGAGCAACTCGACGTGGCGGCGCTCTACGCCGCGGACGACCTCGCCGGTTGCGAGCACGTCGCTTACACGGCCGGCCTGCCGCCGTTCCTGCGCGGCCCGTACGCGACCATGTACATCGTCCGGCCGTGGACCGTCCGGCAATACGCCGGCTTCTCGACTGCCGAGGAGAGCAACGCCTTCTACCGCCGCAACCTCGCGGCCGGCCAGAAGGGCCTGTCGGTCGCCTTCGACCTGGCCACCCACCGCGGCTACGACAGCGACCACCCGCGCGTGGTCGGCGACGTCGGCAAGGCCGGCGTGGCGATCGACTCGATCCTCGACATGAAGATCCTCTTCGACGGTATTCCGCTCGACGAGATGTCCGTGTCGATGACCATGAACGGCGCCGTGCTGCCGGTGCTCGCCTTCTACATCGTGGCCGCCCTCGAGCAGGGCGCCACCCTCGACCAGCTCCAGGGGACCATCCAGAACGACATCCTCAAGGAGTACATGGTCCGCAACACCTACATCTATCCGCCGGACTTCTCGATGCGGATCATCGGCGACATCTTCGGCTACACGTCCCAGCACATGCCGAAGTTCAACAGCATCTCGATCTCGGGCTACCACATGCAGGAGGCGGGGGCCACCGCCGACCTCGAACTGGCGTACACCATCGCCGACGGGCTCGAATACGTGCGCACCGGCATCGCCTCGGGCCTGGACATCGACGACTTCGCGCCGCGCCTCAGCTTCTTCTGGGGCGAGGGCATGAACTACTTCATGGAGATGGCCAAGCTGCGCGCCGGCCGCGTGCTCTGGGCCAAGCTCCTGAAGCAGTTCCACCCCCGCAGCGACAAGTCGCTCGCGCTGCGCACGCACTCGCAGACCAGCGGCTGGTCGCTCGCCGAGCAGGATCCGTTCAACAACGTGATCCGCACCTGCGTGGAGGCCATGGCCGCCGCGCTGGGTCACACCCAGTCGCTGCACACCAACGCCCTCGACGAGGCGATCGCGCTGCCGACCGACTTCTCGGCGCGCATCGCCCGCAACACGCAGCTCTACCTGCAGGACGAGACCAAGATCTGCAACGTGGTCGATCCCTGGGGCGGCAGCTACTATCTGGAGGCCCTGACCGACGCCCTGATGAAGAAGGCGTGGGGGCACATCCAGGAAGTGGAGGCGATGGGGGGCATGGCGAAGGCCATCACCAGCGGCCTGCCCAAGCTGCGCATCGAGGAGGCGTCGGCGCGGCGGCAAGCCCGGATCGACAGCGGTCAGGAGACCATCGTCGGCGTGAACAAGTACCGGCTGGAGAAGGAAGATCCCCTGGAGATCCTCGACGTCGACAACGCCGAGGTGCGCCGCCAGCAGATCGCGCGTCTGGAGCAGCTCAAGCGCGAGCGCGACGGCGCGGCGGTGGCGGCGGCGCTCGCGGCGCTGACCCGCAGCGCCGAGACCGGCGAGGGCAACCTGCTCGCGCTGGCGATCACGGCGGCGCAGGCGCGCGCCACGCTCGGCGAGATCAGCGAGGCGCTCGAGAAGGTGGCCGGGCGGCACAAGGCGGAGGTGAGGACCATCAGCGGAGTGTACAGCGCCGAGTTCGGCGAGGACGCGGCGGTGGCCGACGTGCGCCGCCTGATCGAGGCCTTCGCCGAGCGCGAGGGCCGTCGTCCCCGCATCATGGTGGCGAAGATGGGCCAGGACGGGCACGACCGCGGCGCCAAGGTGGTGGCCACCGCCTACGCCGACCTCGGCTTCGACGTCGACGTGGGGCCGCTGTTCCAGACCCCGCAGGAGACGGCGAAGCAGGCCGTGGAGAACGACGTGCACGTGGTCGGCATGTCGTCCCTGGCCGCGGGCCACAAGACCCTGCTGCCGCAGCTGGTGGACGAGCTGCGCAAGCTCGGCCGCGAGGACATCATGGTCATCGTTGGCGGCGTGATCCCCGCCCAGGACTACGACTTCCTGCGCGAGCACGGCGCCGCCGCCATCTTCGGCCCCGGCACCGTGATCCCGCACGCCGCGAAGACCATTCTGGTGGAGCTGAACCGGCGGCTGGGGTACGACCACTGACCCGGCCGGCGCGCCCGCGAAGACGAGGGACGACGTGCACCGTCGTCCCTCGCGCTTTGGCGGGCGGGGTGGAACTGGCCGCGGGCGAAAAGGGGTCTATCATGCCCGAAGCGGGCCCGTCCGCGACGGCGCGCAGAGCGTCCTCGCCCGGCCCCGGATCCACTTTTCCGAGGAGTTCGCCCATGAAGACGATCCTGATCCTCGCCCTCGTGGCGTTCGCGGTGCCGGCGCTGGCCGGCGACCCGCATCAGCACCCGATGAAGACCAAGTCCGGCTGGTTCGACATGGAGAACTGCGGGTTCTGCAAGAACCTGGTCAAGGACCCCGCGCTGCTCGAGCACATGCAGTGGGAGAGCCACATCCTGCCCAACGGGTCGCTCAGCATCACGGTGGTCGAGCCGGCCTACGCCGCGTCGTACGCCGAAGCCATGGGCGCGATGCAGGCCCTCGGCCAGAAGATGCACAGCGGCGAGGTGGACGCCTCGAAGGTGACCATGTGCGGCCACTGCGCGGCGTACGGCGGCCTGATGATGGCGGGCGCCAACTTCCAGGAGGTCGACGGCGAGGCGGCCGACGTGATGCTCATCACCTCCGCCGACCCGCAGGTCATCGCCAAGATCCACGAGTTCACCAACCGCACCAACCAGGAGATGGCGGAATTCATGGCGGCCGCCCACGCGCATTGACGGTTGCGGGGTAACGACTTAGATGGCTGGCTTCGTGTCGTTCCTGAATCTGCGCCAGGCCTGGCGCGACGCGCAGGTCGCGTGGCGGCTGCTCCGGGATCCCAGGGTGCCGCCCGCGACCAAGCTGGTCCCGCTGGCGTCCCTGCTCTATCTCCTTTGGCCCCTCGACATCCTCGCCGACGCCTGGCCCCTGCTCGGACAGCTGGACGACCTCGGCGTGCTGCTGCTCGGCCTGCGGCTCTTCCTGCGACTGGCCCCGGCCCCGCTGGTCGCCGCTCACCGTCAGGGCCGCTGACGACTCACGCCCGCGCCGCCACCGTGGCCCCGCCGACCACCAGCACCACGCCGATCGCCAGGCGCAGGAGCGACACCTCGCGGTGCTCGGCGAACAGCAGCAACCCCAGCAGGACCACCACCACCGTGTTCGCGTTGTAGAGCGGCGCGAGCTTGGCGACCGGGACGGCGTACCGCGACAGCCCCACCGCGACCAGCCAGGTGCCGACGCCCCAGGCGAGGCCCATGCCGGCGGCGAGCCAGGCGCCGCGCGAGGTGATCGCGCGCTCGGCGCTCAGCCACGTCACCGCGGCGCCGACGCCGACCACGCTGAGGCCGATGCAGATCAGGTAGGGGCCGATCCCGGCGCCCGTGCGCTGGGACGCCTTCTGCAGCACGCCCGCGACTCCGTACAGCACCGCGGGCAGCAGCCCGCCGATCACCACGCCTCGCCACTCCATGCGCCACCTCCGGCGACTATCCTGGACCGCCGGCGGCGCGGACGCAAGCGGTGGCGCTCAGTCGGCCAGGCCCAGCTCGCGCAGCATCCGGTTGGCGAAGAGCGCGCGGTGCGCGGGGTCGGGCAGGAGCCGCTCGCGCGCCGCGCGCCAGGCGTCCACCGCCGGACCGTACATGGTGCGCGTGAGCTGCGGGTCCACGCGCTGCATCTTGCCCCAGTGGAAGGCGAAGGGGATACCGCGTTGCAGGAGCAGGTTCCAGGCGTGGTCGTAGAAGCGGTCGGTGCCGGCGCCGAAGCAGCCGTCGAGCTCGAGGATGCAGGTGCGCTCGTCGCGGCGGGTGAAGGCCAGCGTCGCGCGGGACGACTTCACGTACCGCAGCGCGAGCAGGCCGGCGAAGTTCTGGTTGCGGGCGAGGTCGAGCAAGGCCGTGACCGCCTCCTGCACGCGACCGAGCGGGATGCCGACCCCGGCGCTCGCGAGCTTGCCGCGCGTGGTGGTGTTGGTGAAGACCTCGCTCAGCGCGCCGCACTCGCCGTCGACGTCGCCGAGGTGGCCGGCGAGGATGCCGCTGACCAGCGGCCGCGCGAAGGTCGGCGCCACGGCCAGGATGCGGCTGAGGATCTCGGGGAGGTCGTCCCCGACGGCCCAGGTGCGCTCGCGGTCGATGGGGCGCGCGTCAGCGGGCCGGACGGCGTCCTTGTACATCACGGACAGGTAGGCGCGCGGCTGGTCGTCGTAAGGATTGATGATGACCTGGAAATGGTAGGGCCGCACGGACGCCGGACGCGGCAGCGCGAGGCCCGCGAAGTCGAGCCGGTCGATGGCCGCCCACACCTCGGCCGTGAGCGGCCAGTGCTTCTTGTAGACCTGCAGCGTGAACCGGTCCTCCACCTCGAGCAGGACGCCGTGGACCAGGCCCATGCCGCCGAGGCCCACCACCGCCGCGTCGAAGAGGGCGTCGTCCCGGATGAGCTCGGCGCCGAGCTTGCCGGCGAAGGTGTCGGCGAGGGTCGGCGCGCTGGCGCGCTCGAGCCAGACGTGGCGCGTGGGCGAGGTGATCAGGTGCAGGCCGCGGACGCGGTCGTGCACGGCGCCGACGTCGAGGGCCGCGCCGTGGGTGCCGGTCGAGATGGCGCCGGCGATGGTCTGGCCGTTGCTCGCGCCGGTGGTGCTGAGGGACTTGCCGCGCTGGCCGAGGATGTAGCTCAGCTCGGCGACGCCGGTGCCGCACTGCGCGAATTGCAGGTTCTCGGCCGCGATGGTGCAGTCGGCATGGCGCAGGTGGTCCTGGATGCGAAACTGGTAGTTGAGCGGGCGGGTGTTGATCAGCATGCCGTCGGTGAGCGCCACGGGCGAGAACGACCAGCCGCCGCCGAGGCACCGCACCGTCCAGCCGTTGTCGAGCGCCTCCTGCAGCAGGCCCTGCAGGGCGGCGGTGGTATCGTTGTATCCCTCGAGCGTGGGGGACGACGGGTTCGCGTTCCACAGCGCGACCTGCCGCGCAACCTTGCTGCCGACGGTCTGGTGCCAGTTCTCCCAGCGCCGGTTCTTGACGACCTCGACGTTACCAGGCATGTCCACTCGCTCCCCGCGCGGCCAGCGTGTCGAGCGCCGCCGGCGCCGCCTCGCCGAGCGAGCCCTCGCTCGCGCACTTGCCGCACTTCCACTCCACCACCGCGGGCGACACCAGGCCGAGGGTGGCGACCGTGAGGATGGCGAAGGCCAGGTTGCTGGTGACCGTCACCTCCGCGAGCGGCCCGTCCTGGCAGTTGTCGACGTAACCGGCCGGCGTGGAGACCAGGCCCCAGGCGAAGTTCCAGACCGTCTCCTTGCCCTCGGTGGTGACGGCGGCGCCGCCCGCGCCCGTGGGGCTGGCGCGATAGGTCGCGCAGCCGTTCGCGAGCGCCAGCGACGCGGCGAGCAGGAGGGTGGGCAAGGTCCGTGGGCGCGGGCGAATCATGACGGACTCCTTCACGCGAGGGTCAGCGGTCGTGGGCGAGGAACCAGCGCAGCGCGAGCGCGACCTCGAGCTGCGCGGGTTCGTCGCGTCCGGGTTCACGGGGGCGCGCGGACAGCGAGGCCTGCGCCGCGAGCTGGGGCAGCAGTCGGGCGCTGGCCGCGACGCCGGGCCGCAGGTCGTGACCCGCGGTGTCCCAGGCGAGTTCGATCTGGACGTCCCAGCTCGTCGACTTGCGCAGCAGACCGACGCCGAGCTGCCAGAAGTCGTCGTCACGGAAGGCATGACGGTACTGCACGGTGGTCAGCAGGTCGGCGTGGGGACCGAGGATCCACTGCCCGGCGACGAAGATCTGGTGGCGCAAGGTGGTGAGGCTGTCCGCGGCCACCGTCCCGTGGTGGAGACGACCACTCACGCCCCAGCCCCCCGAGATGAGGACGCCGCCGCGCGCGCGCATCTTCGCGCCGGCGGCGCGCAGGTACGGTTGCACATCGAGGCCCTCGTCGGTCGGATCCTCGTCGGCGCCGTCCCGCGGGCGCGCGCCGACCGCGTCGAGGGCGGCCTCGAGGCGCTCGGGGAGGTCCGAGTTGAGCACCGGGTCGTGGGGGTCGTGGAAGGTGGCGCGCAGGGCGCCGCCCACGAGCAGGTCGCCGGACGCCCCGTCGTCGCGGGCAGCGGCGAACGAGAGCGCGGTCTTGGTGAGCACGCGCTCGAGACGACCACCGAGCGAGTTGCGCCGGTAGCGGGCGAGATCGCGCTCACCGCCGAGGATCAGGTACGACGGCGTGACGTCGATGGCCGCGCCCCTCCGCTCGCCGTCGGCGCCGGAGGTCATCGCCAGCCCGGCGGCGACCGGCTGCAGCGTGCTGCCGCGCAGCGCGACGCCGGGGCTCAGGTCGAGGACGACGAGGGCGGGCGACTCCGGGGGATCGAGCCCGAGGACGTAACGGTAGAGGTTGACCGGCTGGGCGGCGGCCGATCCGGCTGCCGCGGGCAGCAGGCAAAGCGCGATCGCCTGGGCGCATAGTAGACGTGACGGAACGGCTCTCGACATGCCGGGCCTCGCTCCCGCCGGCGCGGGATGCACCGGCACGGGTGGACCCTAGAGCGGTGCCCGCGCATCAGTCAAGACGAAAATGGTCTTGTAATGGCCGACCCCACGGGAATGGCTCGCTGGACGGCGGTCAAGACTGCGGCGGTCGGGCGTGGCTCTGCTCGATGGCCAGGCGGATGGTGCGCAGGAGCTCGTCGCGTCCGAACGGCTTGTGCAGCAGCGCGACGCCGTCCAGGGTGCGCGCGCCGGTCGGGATCGAGTCGTCGTCGTACCCGCTCGAGAAGACCACCGGCACATCCGGACGGATCCGGCGCATCAGCTCGACGGCCTCGAGGCCGCCGAGATCGGGCATGACGACGTCCAGCAGCAGGAGATCGACGTCGGCGGCATGGCGGGCGAAGAGGGAGACGGCCTCGCGACCGTTCGCCGCGACCAGGACCCGGTATCCCGATTTCTCGAGGATCTGCTGGGCGAGTTCGCGGACGCTGACGTCGTCCTCGGCGAGGAGGATGGTCTCGTTGCCGCCGGCGCCGGAGGACGGCTGGCCGTCCGGGGCCGGGGCCCCGGAGCGGCCGGCGACCGGGAAGTACACGTGGAAGACGCTGCCCTGGCCGGGCTCACTGAAGGCGCGGACGATCCCGCGGTGCTGCTTGACGATCCCGTAGACGGTCGCCAGCCCGAGCCCGGTGCCGGCGCTGGGAGGCTTGGTGCTGAAGAAAGGTTCGAATGCGCGCTCGAGGGTGCTCGGGTCCATGCCGGCGCCGGAGTCGGTGACCGAGAGTTGCGCGTACCGGCCGGGAGTCGCCCAGGCGTGGCGGCCCGCGAAGTCCTCGTCGATGGTCACGTCTCGCGTCTCGATGGTCAGGATGCCGCCGACGGGCATGGCGTCACGGGCGTTCACGCAGAGGTTCATCAGCACCTGCTCGACCATGCCGCGGTCGGCCGCGATGACCGGCAAGGTAGGCGCGGGCGCGAAGCGGATCTCGATGTTCTCGCCCAGGACCCGCTCGATCATCCGCAGCAGGGCGTCGACCGTCTCGTTGAGGTCGACCGTCTCGGGGGACAGGAACTGACGACGGCTGAACGCGAGCAGCTTGGACACCAGGTCCGCCGCGCGGTTGCCGGCCTTGGCGATCTCCACCACCGACCCGCGCGCGACGTCCTCGGGGGAGAGATCGGCCAGCGCTAGTTCCGCGTAGCCGTTGATCACCTGCAGGAGGTTGTTGAAGTCGTGAGCGATGCCCCCGGCGAGTTGCCCGATGGCTTCCATCTTCTGCGCCTGGCGCAGCTGCGCCTCGAGCCGGACTCGATCCTCCTCGGCGAGCTTGCGGTCGCTGATGTCGAGGTGGGTACCGCAGGCGCGCAACGGGCGACCGTCGGCGTCGCGTTCGGTGACCTTGCCGCGGGAGAGCACCCAGACCGAGCGTCCGTCGGCATGCAGCATCCGGAACTCGGCCTCGTACGACGGCGACTCGCCCCGCAGGTGCGCGTCGCGCACGGCGATCACGCGGTCACGGTCGTCCGGGTGGATGAGCTGGTTCCAGCCGTCGAGGGTGGACGGGATCTTGGTCACGTCGTAACCGACGATCTCGGCCCACCGACCGTCGTAGGTGAAGACCCCCGTCTGCGCCTGCCAGTCCCACATGCCGAGCTCGGCGCCGGCGAGGGCGAGGCGCAGACGCTCCTCCTGGATCTGGCGGAGCTGCTCGCCTAGCCGCTGAGCGGTGATGTCGCGGCTGATGGCCGCGAACTGCCCCGGCGCCGGGCGATACGCCGAGACCGTGTACCAGCGGCCGAGCCCGCCGTGAAAGAGCTGTAGCTGCACGGCCTCGCCGGTGAGGGCGACCCGCCCGAGGTCCTGGATCCACGGCGCCTCGGATTGCGGAAACACGTCGCGCAGGGTCCGGCCGAGCAAGCGGCTCGCGGGGATCCCGACGAGGGCCTCGTAGGCGGGATTGACGGCCAGGAAGCGGTGGTCGACGGGACGGCCCGCCGCGTCGCAGATCACCTCGTGCAACGAAAATCCGTCGAACATCTGCTCGAAGAGCAGCTGCAGGCTGGTTTCCTCGCGCTGTAGCCGGCGTTCGGCGTCGCGGACCAGGAAGAAGACCAGGGCGGCGCTCGCGCAGACGAAGAAAAGGCCCTTCAAGGTCTGGAATAGCAGGATGTTGGTCAGGTCCGGCGCCAGCCGCGAGAGGACGCGGTCGGACAGGACGATCCAGGCGATGCTGAATGCCGCGTAGATGAGCGCGATCCGATGAGCCGTCCACCGCTCGGCCATGCGCCAGCCCCCGGGGAAGTGGATCCGCGTTGACGTTATCAATCAATCCGGCAACGACTTGCGACGTTCATCGGGCGTGCTGCCGCCTCTCTGAAGGCGATTCTGCATCCCCTCACCGTTTTTGACGAGAGAAAAAAGATAAGGGATTGGCGAAAAAGAGGGGTTGCGTTGCGCGTTGGATCCGCGGTACCTTGGAACCCTGATTCCGGTCGCTTTCGTGAACTGGCCGGTTCGATTGGTGCGGTTTTTGCGTTCGATGCTCGCGGTCGAACATGAGTTTCCCTCGACCGCCGAGGGAAGGGGTCCGGCTTTCAGCCGGGCTGGGTTGAAGCGTGACGACACCTCCGGTTGGTCCGGCGGTGCGAAGCGCTTGCGATTGCCGGTGCAGCCGACAGTTGGAGAGAGAAGGAAATGAAGAAGATCTACGTTGGGAACCTGCCGTTCAGCGCGACCGATGCTCAGGTGAACGAACTGTTCAGCAAGCATGGTGCGGTCCACTCCGTGGCGCTGATCAATGACCGCGAAACCGGTCGTCCTCGCGGCTTCGGATTCGTCGAGATGGACGATGACGCGGCCATGACTGCCATCCAGGCCCTCGACGGGCACGAGATGGACGGGCGCGCGCTCCGCGTCAACGAGGCCCAGGACCGTCCGCGCGGTGGCGGCGGCGGCGGCGGCGGTCGCGGGGGATTCGGTGGCGGCGGCGGCGGTCGTAGCGGTGGCGGCGGTGGCCGTGGCGGCTACGGCGGCGGCGGTGGCGGCGGCCGCGGCTGGTAAGCCGGCCCCTCCCTGCAGCCCATCGTCGTGCAGACGACTGGACCCCGTCTCTTCGGAGGCGGGGTCCTTGTTCAGGGGACCGGGAACCCGCCCGGAGACGGTGGCCATGAATCCGTCACCCGTGAGGGACGATCAGCCGTAGGGGCCGGTCTCGGCGGCACCGGGCAGGATCGGCTGGTTGCGCGGATGGCGCGTCTCGCCGGCGCTGGTCACCCGGATCGCGGGCAGGTCGTGGAACGGGCATTTCGCCTCGCAGATGCCGCAACCGGTGCAACGGTCGGCGTCCACGCGGGGGTGCTTCAGCGCGCGGGTGCTCCCGTCGCGCAACCTCACCTCCCGCAGTTCGAAGGTGATGGCCTTGTCCGGGATCGGGCAGTGCTCCTCGCACACGATGCACTCGCGACCGTACGCATACGGCAGGCAGCGCGTGGTGTCGATCACCGCGAGGCCGATCTTGACCTGCTTCTTGTCCGCCAGCGCCAGCGGGGCGATGGCCTGGGTCGGGCAGACCTGGCCGCAGGCCCGGCATTCCCACGCGCAGTAGCCGATGGTCGGCACCAGGATCGGCGTCCAGACGCCCTCGAGTCCGGCCTGCGCCCACGTAGGTTGCAGGCCGCCGGTGGGGCACGCCTGCATGCAGATGCCGCACTTGAGACAGCGTGCGAGGAAGTCCCGCTCGTCCCGGGCGCCCGGTGGCCGGATCAACGCGGGGTTGAACGTGCGGCCGTGCGCGGCCGGCGTGATCCTCAGCATGGTCAGGCCGGTGACGCCGGCCACGGCGCCGGTCAGGAGTTGCCGCCGGCGCAGGTCGACCCGGCCACGGCTGGTGCGTCGCCACGGCCAGGCGAACCGGAAATCGAGACCCTCGTTGCGGCAGGCCGCGACGCAGTTCCAGCAACCGAAGCACTCGGTCGCCAGCCACGCCTCCGGCTGTTCCGGCCGCGCGGCCGCGGGGCAGCGCAGCGTGCAGGCGCCGCAGTTGTTGCAGGTGCCGGGTCGTCCCGTCAGGCGCAGGAGCGGTCGTCGCGAGATCAGACCCAGCAGGCCGCCGAGGGGGCAGACGTACCGGCACCAGAAGCGGTTGCGCGCCAGATTCAGCAGCAGGGCCGCCGCGAAGATCAGGACCACGACGCCGGTGCCGTTGAAGAGCCGGATCTCGGGACCGAGTGCGCGATCCTGGGCCCAGCGGTACACCGGGTCCGTCACGTCGCGCAGATGCCACGGCCCCAGGTGTGGGTCGCCGAGGTACACGGCGTTGGCGGCGCCGGACACGGCGAGGTGCGTCGCCGGCACCACCGTGAGCGCGGTGCTGCGGTACATGACCGAGAAGGGGTCGAGCACGCCGACCCACTGCGCGCCGCCGGCGGCCATGAGGAGGAGGGCGATCGCCAGCAGGTACTTCGCGCGTTGCCAGCGGCTGAAGCGATCGAGATCGGGCCGCAGGCGCCGCACGTGGCGCCGCAGCGAACCGACGGCGTTGTGCAGGGTGCCGAACGGGCAGAACCAGCCGCAGAACACGCGCCCGAGCACCAGCGTGACCGCGAGGGTGAGGAGCCCGAGCCAGGCCAGGCCGCCGACGGAGCGTCCCGCCAGCCAGGCGCCGAGGGTCGCCAGGGGATCGAGGTCGAAGAAGAGGCCGACCGGGCCGCCGGGCCGTTCCCCGGCCTGGGGCCGGTTGGCCACCACCAGCGCCAGGAACAGCGCCAGCACGGCGACCTGCACGGTGCGCCGGCAGAGGATGAGCAGTCGCGCCCGGCGGTGACTGGTCACGAGAGCGTCAGCTCCACCGGCGAGAGCGCGCGGAAGTCGGACTTGCCCAGCCCGCGGGCCTCCGCCGCCGCGATGGACCCGATGTCGCCGACGTTGCGCCCGAGCAGCGTCGCGCCGAACGCATCCAGGGCGACGATGTCGGTGGCGGCCGCGACGGTGCCCGCCAGCTTGACGTCGCGGGGATCACCGCCCGTCGGGCCGTGATCGGTGAGCACGCGCACCGCGTCGAGCACGGTGAGGCGCGGCCGCATGAACTGGGTGATGTCGCAGAGGCACGTGTTCAGGTTCTGGTGCCAGGTGTGTCGCTGACCCCCGACGACCCCCATGTAGTTCTTCATGCACAGCGAGGCGCGGCTCAGGCCGTGATGCTTGGCGACCGGCACGTTGATCACGAGGTCGGCGTCGGCGATCTCGGCATAGACGGGCCAGGAGGCGAGCCGCTCGCCCCCGAGCTTCATGTCCCGGTAGCGCTTCTCGTCGAGATAGACGATCTGGCCCCCGACGGCGGTGACGGCCGCGGCGATGCCGCTGTTGGTGTAGGCCTGCTGCGCGGGATGACACGGATTGTCGCCGACCTTGACCGTCTTCGCGCCCGCCTCGAGGCAGAGGCGCACCAGCGTCGCCACCACGTCCGGGTTGGTGTCGGCGGCCAGCTCCGGCTTGCTGTTCCAGCCGATGTTGGGTTTCACCCACACCACGTCGCCCTTGCTCACGAAGCGGCCCATGCCGCCGACGGCGGCCACGGCGGACTCGGTCAGCCGCGTGGCGACCGCCATCACGTCGGCTCTGGCCAGGGAGGCAGCCTCCCAGCGGGCGATGGCCATCTCCGCCGGGCTCGTCACCGGCTGGGCGAGAAGGCCGCCTGCGGGCAGCCGCGGCGCAAGGACCAATCCTGTGCCGACGAGGGCACTGGTCCGCAGGAAATCGCGACGGGTCAGACGGGACATGCGAGACACCCCCTGGAGGCCGGTCGGTGGTGCGGCGACGACGGGTGATGATACCGCCCGCGCCCTACGGCCGTAAAGCGTCGTGCCGGGTCGCCGCCGACGAGGCGCCGTTCATGGCCAGGGCGCAGCCGAGCAGGAAGTAGAGCACCATCTCCACCTCGTCATCCGTCTGGTAGACCTGGAACAATCCGGCGACGCTGATCGCGATCTGCGCGGCCACCGCCGCCAGCGGCACCCAGCCGCCGCAGCACCGCCACGCGCGCAGGGCAGCCCACGTGGTCACGGCCAGCAGGGCCACGGCCGCGGCGAGGCCGAGGAGCCCCGCATTCACCGCGTGCATCAGGAAGTCGTTGTGTGCATGGGCCCGCGACTCGTAGTAGGCACCCGGGAGCTCGTGCTCGGCGAGCATCACGTCGAAGTTCCCGGGACCCCAGCCGAGGAGGGGCCGATCGGCGATCCCGGCCAGCGAACTGCGCCAGAGATTGGGCCGGGTGACCTCCTTCTCGTCCGTGAACGTTTCCATGACGCGCATCCGCACCGACGGCAGGGCGAGGGTCAGGGCCGTCGCGGCCAGCAGAACCGCGAGGCCGCCGACGCGCCAGCGCCGCGGCAGGGTCCAGGCGAGGACCAGGGCCGCCACGAAGGCTCCGAGTTGCGCGCTGCGCGCGTAGGACCACAGCAGGCCGAGACCGAGCGGGATGCAGGTGGCCAGCGCCGGCGCCGCGGCGCGGAACCCCGCCAGGAAGCGGGTCCGCGCGAGCGCACCGGCGACGATCAGCAGCAGCATCACCTGGCCGCCGTAGCTCAGATGGTGGCCGAAGAAGCCGATGGCCGTGAAACGGTCCCCGTAGGGGTGGGTCTCGGTCCCGCGGACCAGGTCGAGCCCCGTGTAGTGCTGGAAGATGCCGTAGCCCGCCGCCACCAGACCCGTGGCGAGCATCAGCACCAGCGCCCGTGGGATGTCGCGCGCGCGGCCGGCGGCGAGGACGGGGACGCCCAGGAGCAGCAACTTGAGCCACAGTTCCTCGCCGAACTTGTTCCAGCGCGCGGGGCCGGGTGCCGCCAGGGCCGTGGCCGCCGCGTGGACCAGGACGTACGCCGTCAGGGTGATCCAGACCTCGCGAGGGACGGCGGCGCCGAGCCGTTCGCGGTGATCCCCGGCGCGGAGGGAGAACGCCGCGACCACCAGGGCGCCGACGAGGATCGACCCCACGGCGACGTTGCCGCCGGCCACCGAGACCGGCGCCGCGAGGGCGAAGGCGAAGAGGGGCAGGCTGCGCAGATTGGGCATCACGACCCGACCAGGTGGTTGAAGGGACGCCGGATGACGCGTTCCGGCAAGTATCGCCCGCGACCGCCGCCGTGACAAGCAGTTGCGGCGCCAGGCGATCGTGCACATCTTTCGCGGCCCCCCGAGCCCTAGCCCCCGGCAATATCGAGGTCATGCGGATGGAGATCAGGAACGTCGCGATCATCGCTCACGTGGACCACGGCAAGACGACGCTGGTGGACCAGATCCTGCGCCAGTGTCACGTCTTCCGCTCCGACCAGCAGGTCCGCGAGCGGGTGATGGACTCCGGCGACCTCGAGCGCGAGCGCGGCATCACCATCACCGCCAAGAACTTCGCCATCACCTACCACGATGTGCGTATCAATCTCATCGACACGCCGGGTCACTCCGACTTCGGGGGCGAGGTGGAACGGGTGCTCAAGATGGCCGACGGCGTGCTCCTGCTCGTCGACGCCTTCGAGGGGCCGATGCCGCAGACGCGCTTCGTGCTACAGAAGGCCCTGGAGCTGAACCTGAAGCCGGTGGTGGTGATCAACAAGGTCGATCGCCCGCAAGCGCGGCCGCACGAGGTGCTCGACGAGGTCTTCCAGCTCTTCGTCGAGTTGCAGGCCACCGACCAGCAACTCGACTTCCGCGGCGTCTACGCGGCCGGCCGCGACGGCTGGGCCGTCGGCGAACTGGACGACGAGCGGCGCGACCTGTCGCCGCTGCTGGACATGATCGTCAAGCACGTGCCGCCGCCGCCCTCGCGCCAGGGTCCGCTGCAGATGCTGGTCGCGGCGATGGACCACAGCGACTACGTCGGCCGCATCGGCATCGGGCGCATCGAGCGCGGCATCCTCAAGTCGAAAGACCGCGTGCGGCTGCTCAAGCGCGACGGCAGCGAGCGCGAGACCGTCGTCAAGCAGCTCTACGTCTTCGACAACCTGGGTCGCCGGGAGGTCGAAGAGGTGATCTGCGGCGACATCTGCGCCGTCGTGGGCCTCGACGACGTGGACATCGGCGACACCATCGCCGACGTCGACAACCCCGAGCCGCTGCCGATCATCGCGGTGGACGAACCGACGCTGACCATGAACTTCATGGTGAACGACAGCCCGTTCTTCGGGCAGGACGGCAAGTTCGTCACCAGCCGCCAGCTGCGGGCCCGCCTGCAGCGGGAATCGGAGCGTGACGTCGCCCTGCGGGTGGAGGATACGGCCAGCGCCGACACCTTCAAGGTGAGCGGCCGCGGTATCCTGCACCTGGCGATCCTCATGGAGACCATGCGGCGCGAGGGCTACGAGCTCATGGTCGGCCAGCCGCGGGTGATCTACAAGGAGATCGCGGGCAAGAAGGCCGAGCCCGTGGAGGTGCTCACCGTCGACGTGCCGTCCTCGCTCGCGGGCACGGTGATCGAGTACGCCGCCACCCGCCGGGGCGCGCTGGTGAAGATGGATCAGAACGAAGGGCGCACCCGGATCGATTTCCACGTGCCCAGCCGCGGCCTGATCGGCTTTCGCAGCAAGATGCTGCGCGCCACCGGCGGCGAGATCGTCATGCACCACCGCTTCTTCCAGTACGAGTACTTCAAGGGCAGCATCCCGCAGCGGCAGACCGGCAGTATCGTCAGCATGGGGGAAGGTCCGGCGCAGGCGTTCGCCATCGATGCGCTGCAGGACCGCGGCCGGTTCTTCGTCGAACCCGGCGACCTGCTCTACACCGGCCAGGTGATCGGCGAGTGCAACAAGGATGGCGACATGGAGGTCAACGCGCAGAAAGCCAAGCAGCTGTCGAACATGCGCGCCTCCGGCACCGACCGCAAGCTGCGCCTCGCCCCGGCGATCGTCATGGGCCTCGAGGAGTGTCTCGAGCACATCAACGCGGACGAGTACGTCGAGGTCACGCCGAACCACATCCGGATGCGCAAGTCCCTGCTCGACGAGAACGCGCGCAAGCAGGCGCGCAAGAAGCTGACGCTCAACGAGGACTGAGAGCGTGCGGAAGAGGTCATGAGTGACCTTCGCGAGCATGGTCCTCGCAGAGCCTGCGGAGTTGGCGGTGCGCGGAAGAGGTCATGAGTGACCTTCGCGAGCATGGTCCTCGCAGAGCCTGCGGAGTTGCTCGCGAAGGTCACTCATGACCTCTTCCGCACCTATTCGCGTGAGCACAGTGGAAGTTTGGGGCGGGGCCCGGATCGCACGAGGGACGCACGATCGGTACTTTTCCACGCTGATGTCTTGCGGGTGGCCGGACTGCTGTCTCGGTCCTTGCGCAGCGGCGCGGGGTGCCGGTGACGGTCAGGCTGGACGTCTTACGCATCATCGGTTAGCCTGTCTGGTCGCCGGCAGGGAGGCTGCCGGTGATCGGGAGGCTGTCTTGCGATGACCCTGTCTGCGTGGTTTCTTCAGCTCGATCCTGTCCTGCAGGCGCTGATCGGCACGCTGTTCACCTGGGGGGTGACCGCGGCCGGTGCCGCGACCATCTTCCTGGTCCGCACGTTCAACCGCCGGGTCATGGACGTGATGCTCGGGTTCGCGGCCGGCGTGATGATCGCGGCGAGCTACTGGTCGCTGCTCGCACCGGCGATCGCGATGGCCGAGAGCCAGGGCATGATCCCGTGGATCCCGGCCGTCGTGGGCTTCCTGCTGGGCGCGGGCTTCCTGCGGGCGGCCGACCATCTCATCCCGCACCTGCACCTCTACGCCCCCCTGGCCGCGGCCGAGGGGCCGAAGTCGAGCCTGCACAAGACCGCGCTGCTGGTCCTGGCCATCACCCTGCACAACATCCCGGAGGGCCTCGCGGTCGGCGTGGCCTTCGGCGCCGCGGCTGCCGGACTGCCCGACGCGACCATCGGCGGCGCGATCGCCCTGGCCATCGGCATCGGCCTGCAGAACTTCCCCGAAGGCGCCGCCGTCTCCTTCCCGATCCACCGTGAAGGCGTGCGCAAGGGCAAGGCCTTCTGGTTCGGGCAACTCTCGGGCATGGTGGAGCCCGTCGCCGGCGTCATCGGCGCGCTGGTCGCCCTGAGCGCGCAGGCCGTCTTGCCCTACGCGCTGGCCTTCGCGGCGGGCGCGATGATCTACGTCGTGGTCGAAGAGGCCATCCCCGAATCCCAGACCGGCGGCCACCACGACGCGGCCACCATCGGGACCATCCTCGGATTCACGCTCATGATGACGCTGGATGTCGCTCTAGGGTAGTGCGCAAGAGGGCGTGAGCGACCTTCGCGAGCATGTCCTCGCGGAGGCTGAGACGTACCTCGAAAATTGTTGCCGGGTCCAGGCCTTGCCTGGACCCGCGGCATG
>JADHED010000395.1_pt1 | contig 54089 bp, 58 predicted proteins | sample 8952041 | NCBI WGS metagenome assembly JADHED01 (sample SAMN16124423, study PRJNA663239) | bioreactor sludge metagenome | isolation source: sludge (control) | place: India:Bengaluru | collected 2018-09-08 | reverse complement strand
GGTAGCCGGAGTGGGACTTGAACCCACACAGCGCGAACGCCGAGGGATTTTAAATTCTACGCAGGATCAATGAGTTAGATAGCAGTACATTGCGAAACTTCGCTGCAATTGTCCATCTACTTTACTGTAATTGGCAGTAAATAGATAGACTTGGATAACTTTGAGCACAGAGTCAGCACAGGTAAGCCCCCCCTGGCACGGAAGCCCAAGTGCCAATCTCAGCACATGAATAACGTCTAAAAATGTAGCTTGGCTGTACCTGTACCAGGTCAGCTATGGTGGTGGTTTGCCACTAATGTTCGTTCCCCTTTCCAGTCTGATAAGGGTGATACTATTTATGAAAGACCATTGGCATTTTCTTTCGAAATTTGATTTTATGATGAGTATGTGGGTTAATGTTGAGAATTGGTATGGAAATCCAAGATTTTGTAGGTCATTATAAAAATCATCCAGTGCTTTTCATCGGCACCGGTTTTAGTCTTAGGTATCTTCAAAACTCTTTTGGCTGGAATGAATTACTTGAGTTTATATCCAATGAACTCACGGGTAATGAGGAGTTTTACTATGACCTTAAAGCAGAATCAATGGAGGATGGTGAATATAGTTATGACCTTTTGGCAACAAGGCTTGAGATAGAATTCAACAAATGTCTTGCAACTGATCGGAATGGCAAATTCGAAGCCATTAACGATATTTTTTATAAAAACATGAAAGAAGGCAAGAAACTGAGCCGTTTTAAAATTTATATAACAGAAATACTTAACGGCTTATTGATAAGACCCGAAAAAAGCAATGAAATTGACGCTCTAATTAGAGCACGTAAAAACATTGGTTCCGTCATAACCACGAATTACGATCGTTTATGTGAAAAAGTTTTTGAGTTCAACCCGTTAATAGGGAATGATATTCTTCTTAGCAACCCCTATGGCTCAGTTTACAAAATACATGGTTGTGTAACCGACTCAGACAACATAATTATAACAAGAGACGACTATAATAACTTCAATAATAAATACGAATTAATCAGGGCCCAACTCCTTTCTATTTTCATACACAACCCTATTATATTTATTGGCTATAGCATAAGTGATTCAAACATTAAGTCCCTGTTAAAAACTATTTTTTCATATGTAAATGTCAACACTGAACTAGCAAAGAAGATTCGCGATAACTTCCTGCTAGTTGAATATGCACCTGGTGATCATACGACAGAAATAACCGAGCATGATATTGATATTGAGAGCATGGCAACTATCCGCATCAATAAAATCAAAACAGATAACTATACTGCTATATATGATGCACTTTCAAAACTAGTCCTTCCAGTTTCCGCGATGGACATCAGGAAAGTGCAAAAAGTTTGGAATACTATTAAAAGCGGCGGAGAAATAAAGGTAAATATAACAGAAAACATCGATGAACTAAAAAATGAAGATATGGTTTTAGCCGTTGGTTCAGAACGGACTGTTAAATATGAATTCCAAACCAAAACTGAAATGATTCAAAATTATTTCAAAATAGTTGATGAAGCAAACTCACAACTTATATCATTACTGAATAAGCAAGTCATATCAACTCGTGAAAGGTTCCCGGTTTTCGCATTCAGTTCAATTTGTGAGAATCTCATTAATGAAGAAAAATATAAAAATCGCCAAGTTGATAAAATTATCGCTGACTTAAAGGGTTATGTTAAAGAATGCGGAAATGAATACTCAACAATAACTGACATAACGGATAACTTACCTGACTGGAAAGTCATCGGTGGAATCATGTATTCTGTTATGGATGATAATATATCAATAGAAGAATTAAAGAATTATCTTGAAGAACACTCCGGACGGTGTGACACGGATTTCAGAAAATTATTATGTCTTTATGATTACTTAGCATTTTAAATGTTCGATTTTTTTACTAAACCGCCTTTAAGGCGGTTTAGTAAATTAAAGTTACCAACGCAAAACCTGCCAGTACCTACCATCAATGCTGCAATGTTTAAACATTATGAGTTCGACTGAAAATCTTCGATTATCTTCTGATTGTAATCATCCAGATACTTTTGCAGTTCATCCCTGTCGATCAGACGTACCAAGGCTGATTCAGCTAACTCTTTCGCAGAGCGTGTGAAGTAGGAATTAGTCACAACCATCGCCTCATCACAACCATAGAATGTTTTAGCAGAGATCACCTGCTGCACCGCCGAGTTACCTACAGAACCAGAATAATTTTTCGCCTGAATAACCATATCCTTACCAAATCGAGTGACGAAGAGATCTGCCCCCTGATCTTGCGTTCTCTTGGTTTCTTTGACGTCATAGCCCATAGCCTGGAATACTTCCACAAGGAAATCTTCAAACTGGAAACCGTCCATTGCATCAACTAAATACATGGTGACGAATTTGTTAGGGTTAAAATGTTCGAGCCGTGTAGCTAATCTATCAACCAGAATATCAAAATAAATATGTTCGCACACAGCTAAGTATTTTTTAACTTCATCAAATGAAACTAAAGGAACACCAGGCGTAGCCTCCGCTTTTTCATTGAACTCTACTGATGAGAACTCTATTTTATTGCTCCATATATAGAATAGAAACAATGAAAGATCTGCCCTAAAAGTGGTACCCGCTTCCTCAATCCATGACTTCAAGGATTCAGTAAGTGTGGATTTAATATGCCGTTTAACTTCCTTAGCGAAACCATAATAAAGAGCGTTAAATGACGTGGTAAGGAGTAATTTATCTAATAGCTCAGGTAACTGCTCAAGCTCATTGAACCCTTTTCTGACCAACACCTCACGGAAAAGTTGTAATTCGGAGTATGTACCATTATCTGTTGAGTAATCTGCTTCCGATTTATTATTATGTGAGAATCTGGAAGTGTAAATGAAGTTAGTAAAATATGGATCTTTTAAACTGGAGTATTTTTCGAGAACATTTTCAAGCAATTGATTAAGCTGAGTTTGCTCTTTCTTTTTCCCAAATAGATCTTTTAGAACACCCTTTGAACGATACTGAAATTCGGGATAAAACGATGGATTCAATGGTGTCATACGTTGTATGTCTATTGCTTGTGCGGTCGATGATGCTGAACCCCATGCAGACGTTTTTACAGGCGAAACTCCACTACACCAGGGACAATTAATCTCAAAAGTCGTTCTACTGCAAGTATCACACTGATAAATCATTTGAATATTCTCCTTTTATTCCAATATCTGTCTATTCGGCGCTTCAATTACCAGCCTAATAATCCACAATTTAAAAAAGATCGTCATCACTCAGTCATATTACTTTATGTTCTTATTTTTGAGTCCATCCACTTAGTCATATCCTTAAGAAGAACCAGTGCATCTTTTTTGCTTCTCGTATTCCCCCAAAAACTCAGTTCAAGCACTTTCCCCTTCCCAGTAATTGATACTTCATAGTCCTCAGGGCTAGCTGTTGGAATGAAATCTCCAGCACTTAAAGCAACTCTTATTTCTTCTTTTAGTGCATTAACTTCAGGGTAATCATCTGAATGTATCCATCCATATACGTAGAACTCAGCTTCATCTCGACCATCCTCTGAAGGGCGATAAACTAACGTAATTCCTGTTTTACCTTGCCCCCAGCATCCCGGCATCAGATGAATTGCTTTATAGTAACCCTTCCAGTTATTAATACCTGTTGCAATATGAATATCAGGCAATACCTCTGAGACAACCGATTTAGCTTCCTCGGTGATAGCATTTTGGTACATTTCCAGCAGTTGAACCGATTTTATCAAAGTTGAGAAATTTTCAGTGACAAACTCCACATTTTTATCAGATACCTTATCCATACTAACCTCACTCAATTTTTTAAGATGACTTAAAAACTCCTGATAAAAAACAGTCCACTTGCTGAACTCTTGATTCATCATCTCCAACCCCAGACGTCGAATGGCGGTTTCCAGCAGCAGTGAATAATTGATCAGTTGCCAACCGTCTACGCCTTTAGCACTGTTACCGTCAGGCTTTAATATACAGCGAAATAGATTTTGATTGTTGCCGCCGTAACTATCAATGAGACTTACATAGCTGGGAAAAGGATTATATGTATCAGCCAAAACTTTATGCTCAATACCTATGATGAATTCATCATGTCTGATAAGAATATCAAGATATTTCCCATCCTCTGTTCTGGCCTCTCTCATTAATTCCAGAGAGGTGAAATCAATTTCATCAACATCGAGGGAATCATCCAGGCAACATAACAATGCTTTTAGCAACCATGGCGGCACCATTTTCTGGGCTCCCATAAACAAAGCCATCAAATCCGTTGTTGGGTTTTCGAGATATCCGGAACCTCCCAATTCAAAAAAATTGAATTCAACATCATCCTCAACCGAGATGCCTTTCAGTTGTTCAATAAATTCGATAGTCAACGCTTCAGAATGCAATTCAACCTCCCTTTAACAATCATGTTTACTATGCCATTTGTTTGATATTTTAGTTATTGAAAACTGTCACTGTTAATCAATATCCATGCAGAAAACTCAAACATTATTCATTAATCCTCTTGCGGGCAATATCTATCTCTATCGCCATTTTAATTTCATCTTTCTGGGATTCTATAATCCTGATATCTTTTTCCATACTTTCAATTAAAGCATTAAGTGTTTTTCTTTTTTTAGGGTCACTTTCATATTTTAACTTTACCTCCGGCTCAATCATTTTCATTCTTATTGCATGAATTTGTTCGTTAAGAGGTTTTGTTTTTTCATTTATGATTCTGTTTTTCTCATTGAACCAGTGCATGCCTTCATTAAAACGTTCCAGCCCGACATTTGTATCATTGAGCACCCTGGCTACAACATTTGATACTTCTCCTGATTTACTCTTTCTTTTACCGAGAAGTTTCATTAATAATCCAGAAACAACAATCACCGGAATAGCCACATAAGTTAAATAGACACCAACATAGCTGACAGTTAGTAATGTCAGGACATAAAGAATCAGAGTGGTATAAAAAACATACTTCGATAGCGAATACATAACTTCCCCGGTTAGTTTCTAAATGAAAATCAGCCCCAAAATCACATATCCGCCAACAACATCCCAGCCATACCATCCAGTCGCTTCTTAACCTTTTCCCAGCCCGGCATAACCTGCCCCATCAGACGGTAAAACTCCTCGCTGTGGTTGTGCTCAGCCACATGGCATAACTCATGTAGCAAAACATAATCGATACATTCTGAGGATGCCTTAACCAGCCATGGATTCAGGGTCAGACAGCCTTTTGCTGAACAGTTGCCCCATTGCGTTTGCATCGCCCGCAGACGTATCGGAGGACGCTCACTGACCCAAAGGGTCTGCGGAATCAGTAAATCAAGCCTGCGCTGAAAAACATCTCTGGCACGTTCCCGATACCATTCAGCCAGCAAGGCTTTAATCTTTTCTGCCGATTTGTGTCTGACAGTCACTTCCAGACGCCCACGCAACATTTTCACTCGTTGCGGCACAGTAGCGTCTTCTGTCACTTTCAACTGATATTGCTTACCGAGATAATAATGGCTTTCTCCGCTGACATACTGACGCGGAACAATGTGTGTCTGTTGCTCCCTGAAATCACGCAGTTGCTGGTATATCCAGCGACTTCTTTTTTTCAGCGCAGACAACACCTCGTACTCAGGTGTTTCTGGTGGTACAGAGGCAACAACACGGCAGTCCGGATGCACCTTGATGAGCACCCTGCCCTTAACGACCTGACGCGGAACACACTGTACGACGATGACCTCATCACCATAGACAATGCGTATAACTTTCATTGCTGGCGACTCTTTTTCACTCATGATTTCATCAAACCAACGCGCAGTATCTGGATGATAGTTTCCACAATACGGTTTACCTGGTTCATTCCGGCCCCTATTTCCCGGCAGGCCGTAAATAGCAGCGGTAAGAGATTTGTCTTGACTGCTTTCTCGATATCCTGAGGGTTCAGGGAGTTTTCTGCCACTGCTTTGACGATGATATTGTCCACTTCAAAAGCCAGCTTCGTCCACTTCTCCTGCACCTGAACGTCGTTGACCGCAAAAACCTCAGGCAGCTCTTTTTTAAATACGCCGTAATATGCCTGAGCATGTTTGTTTACCGCTAGTGCATCCGGGATATCACTGAGCTTACGGGCTTCAACCTGCTCTTCAAACTCACGGAATAAGAGGTACTGCTTCAGTGGATGGTCGAACAGTTTTTCAGCCTCTTCGATTGCCATACGCAGGAGTCTGGAAAAGGCCTCCTGAGCATACGGGTCATCACGCAGCTCCTGCTCAATCATCTTTGTCACACGGGTTTTAATGATGTCGGTTTCATTGCGGGTTTTATTGTTGTCCCACTCTTCGGGCTTTTCGCTCTTGCCCATTTTACCGACTTCATACACGCCATCCGGTTCACGAACCTCAACGCCGGTGACATGCTTATCCAGCAGTTTTTTCACCTGCTCAGCGTAGTCGTCATAATTGACCTGCTCTCCACTTACCTGCATCGCCCACTGGCGCAGGCTGGACATCTGTTTTACGGTTTCTTTATAGAGATTTCGGTCTTGTTCCGTAAAGCTCTTGTCGGTGAAGAAGGTAGCGGACTGCAGTGCCACTTTCAGGCATCCGGCAAAGGCCGTTAACGCCTCGAAGAAATCATCACGGGTTTTCTGATGGATATCGACCATCTCTCCGTCACGTTCTTCCATTTTAGGCACCAGTACCGCACGTAACTGCTCAGTATCATTTTTGTTTTTGACACCGGCAAATATGGCCCACAGCTGGTTATACAGATGCGGCAGACGTTTATATTCAGAACTCATGGCGCTGTACAACCCGTCAATATCCTTGATGTCGTATCCTCCCTGGGTTCGGGAGGCGAGATCCTGATATTTACCGATAGTGGTGTCCAGTTCAGCCAGAATGCCGCGATAATCAATCAGCAGGCCAAACTTTTTCAGTGGATGCAGACGGTTTACCCGGGCAATCGCCTGGATAAGGTTGTGGGACTTAAGCGGCTTGTCGATATACAGCACGGTATTTTTCGGTTCATCAAACCCGGTGAGCAGTTTATCAACAACGATCAGTAATTTGAGCTTATCATCAGTATCGAAACGGCTGATGATACTGCGGGTATACGCGGACTCATCCTGCGTGCCGACGTTATCCTTCCACCATTTTGTCACTTCCGGCAGTTTGCTTTCATCCACCTCGGTATTCCCTTCCCGGGTATCCGGTGGGCTGATAACTACAGCTGACTCAAACAACCCGGCTTCATCAAGATACTTTTTATATTTGATGGCGGAAATCTTGCTGTCGCAGGCAAGCTGGCCTTTCAGTCCCTCATCAATATTCTTCGAGAAGTGCGTGGCGATATCGAGAGCGATCAGACGGATGCGATCATCTGCACTATAAACCTCACCTTTACGGGCATATTTACGCTTAAGGTCGGCTTTTTGCGCTTCGCTTAACCCATCGGTAATACGATCAAACCAGGCATCTATTGCCCGATCGTTAACCTCAAGGTCGGGAATACGTTCTTCATACAGCAAAGGTGTAACGGCTTTATCTTCTACCGCTCGCTGCATGGTATAAGCGTGGACAATCGGCCCGAATTTATTGGTGGTCTTATCTTCTTTTAGCAATGGCGTACCAGTGAATGCCACAAAGGCGGCGTTCGGCAGTGCCAGTTTCATTCGCACATGGTTTTCGCCCCCCTGGCTACGGTGTCCTTCATCAATCAGAACGATGATGTTGGGGCTGGTGTTGATGCATTCAGGCAATTTTGTCGCTGAGTTAAATTTCTGGATAAGGGTAAAGATTATACGTTCTTTACCAGAGCCAATCTGCTGTGCCAGCTTCTGACCTGAGGTCGCCATCGCTTTGGCCTTATCATCCTTCCCTGCCAGTTCGCCACCTGAGACAAAAGTGCCGCTGAGCTGCCCTTCAAGGTCCACGCGGTCCGTCACCACCACAATGCGACACTGCTTCAGGCTGTCATGAAGAATCAGCGCCTTACTGAGGAACACCATGGTGTACGATTTACCGGACCCCGTGGTATGCCAGATCACACCACCTTCTCTGCCCCCGTCCGGTCTGCGGGTGCTTATGCGTTCCAACAGCCTTTTAATCCCGAACACCTGCTGATAGCGGGCGACAATTTTCCCGGTCTTTTTATCAAACAGGGTGAAAAAGCGGGTCATCTCCAGCAGACGTTCCGGTGAAAGCAGGCTGATGAGCAGCTTATCCTGCCCGCTGACGGCCAGTTCACCAGCGGCGATTAACTGTTGGTACCAGTCGAGATCGGCTGAAGGACGATGATCAAACAACGCATGAATTTGTTCAGTCGATAACTGATGGTTGCGCAGCGCATACATCTGCGCATCAGTAATATCTTCTTCGCGCCATGCCGCCCAGAATTTCATTGGTGTATGACAGGTACCGTAGCGCCCGTCATGCCCGTTAATCGACAGTAATATCTGGCTGTAAGCAAACAGCTGCGGGATTTCGTCGTTGAGCTGATTGCGGATACTCTGGGATATCCCTTCGTCAATGGTTGGCCCTTTCTTGCCGTGACCCGCCGGGCTTTTCGCTTCAATGACGGCCAGCGGGATACCATTCACAAAACACACAATATCCGGTCTGCGGGTTTCGACACCGCCTGACCGCAATACCGTAAATTCTTCGGTAAAATGGAACTGGTTATTTTCCGGATGTTCCCAGTCGATCAGCGCAATGGTGGGGTTCACCTTCTTGCCATCGACAAACTCCGTGACGGCGATACCGTAGAGCAGATGGTTATACATCCGTTCATTGGCTTTGAGCAGCCCTTCATTGAGCGCCGGAGAACAGACCTGTGATATCAGGTTATCCAGTGCTTTTTCCGATAACTGGCAGGTTTTGCCACCCGCCATAAAGGAACGCTTCGACAGCTCTTCACGCAGAACCGGACGCAGCACCACCTCATCCTGTTTATAGCCCCGGTAATCCATAATCTGTTTCGGAGATAAAAACGTCCAGCCGAGGCTGGTCAGTAACGTCAGTGCCGGAATTTTGGCGCTGTATTCTTCCTGGAATTTTGGCGTGTACGTCTGGTTCATCATTAATCCTTTTCTTTCTGGCGCTACTCGCTACTGGTCACATGAAGATTCATCAATGCAGACAGCACTTCTTAAATTTTTTACCGCTGCCACACGGACACGGGTCATTTCGCCCGGGCATGTTTTCTGCCCCCTTCACTGGAACAGGCCGGGATGATGCCTCTGACATTCTCACTGACAACCAGTACTGATAAAGTGCCAGTGCAGCAGGCTGAATAAGGGAAATACTTTTCTCAAACTGCTCACCGGTCATTTTCTCAAGTACAGGAAAATTCTTCTCCACGCCATGAAGAGCGATCACTTCCAGAGAAGGCCGTAACTCACCGGGAAGACCAGACCAGTCATCCAGTGACTTTCCTTTCATATAACCAAAACACCACTCTTCCACAATGGTATATTTTTCCCCCTTTACCTCACGCTCATTGAAAATCGGCTCAAACAGTTCAGGGGCGTCATAAAGGCAACCAGCGATATCGTTCATATGCTGAAAACACAGACTGACAAAACGCTTCATCTCTCTCTCAGATGACCATTTCGGATGATAATCGCCTCCTCCCCAAATAGCACTCAGCCAGATATTGGGTGAAACCATATTTGGACCTGATAAAATCGCCGTCAGCAATCCATCCAGCTCAGAGAAACAGAGTACAGAATCATCCATTCCATACTTCATTAATATTTCTTCCAGCCAGTCGATTTCCCGGTCAGTCAGTGGACCGCTTTTCGTCAGTTTCATACGGCAACCGCCTCATCGACCTTAACACGACGTTTGCCAGTCAGTAGCTGTTGCATCAGGGCTTTTTTCTCGTCTTTCAGGCAGGCGAGTTTATCCTGAAGAACACGTATCGTCCTGCTGGAGTTATATAACATATCAGCGATGCTTTCCTGCTCTTCAAAACATGGAACAGGGACTTTTGTTTGCATAAACTCTGTCGGTTTGATATTTAATAAACCATTATTTCGGACCCCAGTATTAACTAACGCCCCTAACTGTGGCTTGAGATAATCAGCCTCAAATAAATATTTAAAATAACGGTGACTGAGCCCATTTTTTAATCTAAAGCAAACATAGACATGGGGTACCAGTCCTGCTTCATATGCTTCAAGGTCAAAAATACATCCGAACTCGTATGTTTTTGAGTTTCCTTTGTTATATGCAAACTCACCTTTTTTAAGCAGGATATAATTTTTCACACTTTCTCCCGCCATATAACGACTATAACGCTCATCCTGCCGGACAAATCCGGACAAAGATGATATTGTTAAAATAGGATGTTCGGCAGCATCATTTTTACGTTGAACTCGCGTTGCTATTTCACTTATTCTTTTAAACTCCCACTCCGTGCTAAACCTCACCCCATTCTCATCCAGCAAGCGTTTCTTCCCAGTAAGCAATTGCTGCATCAGGGCTTTTTTCTGCTGCTGACTGTTGGTGAGAAGCTTTTCCGTCACCGAAATCGCCTTATCCCAGGTTGACAGGATTTCCGCGATTTTTTTTTGTTCAATAAGAGGAGGCAAAAGTAGATTGATATCATTCAATATTTGCTGACTTAGATTTGATATATTAGTCCCCCCACTTGCTTTTGATATTTGCATCTGGAACTGGGAAGACCTTGCGACTATCGCCATATAGGCTGGAAGAGTCGACTCATTTATTACTCGACCTCGAATTGTAAACCCTGAAAATGAAAGCCTCTCTCTTACCTCAGGAAAAAACATGCAACGGCCAATTAAGTCTTTATTACCGTTTGATCTTACAAAGAGAAGATCGCCATTATTTAAAAGTTCTTCATCTCTTATACGACCAGCCACGCTAATCAATTCTAAATGCTCTGTAGAACTCAGCTCGGATAAGTCTTTAAAGTCACCGACACCAACGATTTTTACAGAATCGCCATTATCTGTTTTTGTAAAATTCAGTCCATTTTTGAATGACATGATCTCACCGAGCTGCGAACTGGACCAACCCTTAGGCACCATAACCCAACTCCTTCAGATAACCTGCCATCTCTGTTTCCAGCTTCGCCAGTTCCGTTTTCAATTCCTCCCGCTCAGCGCGAACGTCCAGCAAATCGATCTCTTCCTCTTCCTCAAAGGTATCAACATAACGAGGGATATTGAGGTTATAGTCGTTGTCCTGAATCTCCTTCAGGCTGGCGAGATAGGCGTATTTCTCGACGTTATCGCCATCACGGTAGGTCTTGACGATTTTCTTAATGTTTTCTTCGCTAAGCTGGTTCTGGTTTTTACCTGCCTTGAATTCACGGCTGGCATCGATAAACAGCACCTTGTCATCAACTTTCTGCTTTTTGAAAATCAGAATCGCAGCCGGAATCCCCGTACCGTAGAACAATTTCTCTGGTAGACCAATCACCGCATCCAGCAGATTTTCATCAATCAGTTTCTGCCTAATTTTGCCTTCGCTGGAGCCACGGAACAGCACACCGTGTGGCACCACCACGCCCATACGGCCAGTTCCCGGTTTCAGGGTTTCGATCATATGCGAGATAAAAGCGTAATCTCCTTTAGTCTTCGGCGGTACACCGCGACGAAAACGGCCAAACTTATCGTTCTCGGCCTCGTCATGGCCCCACTTATCGAGGCTGAACGGTGGGTTAGCGGTCACGATATCAAACAGCATCAGGTCGCCATTTTTATCGAGCAGCTTCGGGTTGCGAATGGTATCGCCCCACTCGATTTTATGGTTGTCTTCCCCGTGCAGGAACATATTCATTTTCGCCAGCGACCACGTAGAACCGATCGCTTCCTGACCGAACAATGCATAGTTACGACTATCATGCCCGGAGACAATTTTACGCCCACACTTCATCAATAATGAACCGGAACCACAGGCTGGATCGCAGATGGTATCACCCGGTTGCGGATCGAGCAGTTCTGCAATCAGGTCCGAAACTTCCGGCGGGGTATAGAACTCCCCGGCTTTCTGCCCACCGCTGGCGGCAAAGTTTTTGATCAGGTATTCGTAAGCATTGCCGATAACGTCCAGCGTACCGACACGACTCGGCTTCAGGTTGAGATCTTCACCGGCGAAGTCTTCCAGTAGCTGACGAAGGATGGTGTTTTTCTGTTTTTCTTCGCCAAGACGATCGGTGTTAAACGAAATATCCTGGAACACGCTTTTCCCGGCATCTTTCAGTTTGGTTCCGTTGGCTTCTTCGATTGCATGCAGAGCCTGATCGATACGCTCACCGTTACCCGGCTCATGGCGGCGTTCGTACAGCGCATAAAAGCTGGCACTTTTTGGCAGTACAAAACGCTCGTTGGCCATCATCGCTTCAATCAGTTCCGGCACATCGCCATACTGTTCTTTGTATTCGTCATAGTGATCCTGCCAGACATCTGAAATGTACTTGAGGAACAGCATGGTAAGGATAAAGTCTTTATAGGTATCAGCACTGATGGTGCCACGGAACGTATCACACGCGGCCCACAGGGCTTTGTTGATCGTGTCCTGACTGATTTTGTCGTTCATGAATCATCCTGGTCTGAAGAAAAAGCTAGCGATGCAGGGCTTTGCATCTTAAAAATTTCGGTAAATGATACCGTAAGATGCCTCCCCTGACACGCCAATATCGCAGCATTCAGGTTTGCATCATCCCCGTAATATCGACATGAGACAGACTGACACAACCTGGCTCGTCACTCGCTAAAAACCAATTATCTTAGTAAGATAGCATCCATATTAGCCATGGTGTAAAACTGCCGTTGGGGTAATGATGATCCATATATCACCCGTTCTGGTGTGTGAAGCTGACATCATCCATAATCGGCAACGTTGATGCCCTTTGATAGTAATGGTGGCTGTCAATGTGATTCCCCTGTTGACTGGAGGTCTCCGGATAGTATGAGTATTGCTAATTGCGTTATCGGCCCACTTTACGATGAGCAAATAAAAAAAACACTTATGTATGCTGACCATAAATTCAAGCGGCTGGTAAATACACGAATGTCGTTACTCGAACATCTATCACCCCACTATGACTTATCTTCCATGTTCAGCTATGAGTTGGAGGGAAGAGTTTTCCGGATTAAATTGATCAAGCCTGAGATTAAATTATCTCGCCAGCAGTTGATCTTCTCCTCACTCTTTTTAGAGCAAGATTTTCTAAAAGAATATAAAAAACACATCTCAAATACTCTACAAAAAACAATCAAACAGTGCATTAAAAAATACAAACAAAAAATCAAAATCGAGCCTTCTATTTTAGATTACATATCAGCGTCACCCCGCAATACGTCGAGTTATGTATTACATGAGATAGTTTTTGAATCTAAACATTGCGATGAAATTCGCAATATTAAAAATGATATATTGCTTGATGAACTAACGTTGAATGGCCGGATCACTAATATTTCAAAATACATTAAAAATAGTCAAGATAAAATCGTCGAACATATAGAGTTCTGCACTCATAAATTTGTCAATATAAGTCGTAAGAATCGGCACATTTTCAACACCACCACAATATCTGGCAGAAAACCTAACATCACTGGTGTTTTACTTTGCCTTTCAGAATTGATAAGCAACCTGCATATTTACCCAACTGAAATTAATAATATAAGCAATGCCATAATATTAAGCATTGCATACTCTGTACTTCAACATCTTCAATCCGGAAGAGAAACAGAAAAAACCAAAACCTCTCCAGCACTGGATTTTATCCCCACCATCATCGCACCTCATGTTTTCTACCTGGCGAAACGCGAAAAATCCTCTCAATATAAATACATTGAAAAAGAATATCTTCTCGGCCAGTTACTTATATTTTTGATGTATAAAACAGTTTACTACTCGATTCATAACATCAGGGTAAGCCATAAGCACTTCTATAACGATATAAAGCCAAAATTAATGGCATTAAAAAAAGAAAGCTTATTAAGCACCAACTTCATGAAAAATAGAAGTGAGATTAGAGGTGAAGTCTTTGGTGATGTTGGTAGTATTGAGGCTGATTTGAGGGAAATCAGTACACTGATTCATCGGCGAAAGTCATTATTTATTTCCTTTTAACTTTAAAACGATAAAAACAAATGAGAGACTTAATAAATATCAGCCTCTCACATAGTTAATAAGTTTCAACTTTAATATCTGAGAAATCATTCTATCTGGGCCTTGTGGACATTAATCCTCCTGGCAACATACGACTCAAAGTTTCAGCCTTGTATAGCCATCATAAATAGTACAGGATTGGGTGCTGCTCGCATGTGTCATTTTGGTATTAATATTGATCTTCAGCGCTAACTTGTATGTAATTTCAAAACCATCATATCTCAAACCTCACAGCGCTCATATTTTAACCATAAAAACTAACCGATTTACACCCGCCACACACCGTCATAACTTATTGTATTTAAATAGCTATAAGCCTCTAACCCACTAATTACACCATTAAATTTAAGCCATATCCTTACGCAGATTCAAGCTTGCCCCTGATCCCATTCACGTTTTAGGATTACCTCGCTAACACGACATACTTCTTTTTAAATCAGTGTATCAATTCAAACGAGGATAAAATTATGTTCGAGAAAATGAAAAACAATGTAACCCGTATGCCGGGGAATTTAACCAAACTTAATCAATACCAAAAAGACATTGATCACCTGTCTAAACTATTTTCTGAACAGCAATTACTGGAACTAATGACGACTACCGAATCCGATCAAATATTGCAAATGAAGCCTGCTGTAGATATTCTTCATGTACTATCTCCATCAGCATCTACTGCTAAGCTTATCAATTTTTTTCAGCACGTCCCAGTGCTCGAACAATGGTTAAAAAAGGAGTGCACTGCCTTTAATTTACTGGCAGTACATTTCTATTCACAGCAATCCCGTAAAAATGTAATTCCGAAAGAAATCTGTATGCTACTGGATGCATTTATTAAAACTGAACTTTCATCTGCGGTTAATGGTAATAATAATGCCGAACTCCTTTCTTGTTTTCAAAACACGCTGGATAAAATGTGCAATACACTAACATTTATAGACCACACAGTTACGGAACAATCAGGTCAAGTAGCAATGCTTGATTTCAGCGCAAAAATGCATGAATATACTATTGAAATCAGGACCTTTTTGAAGTCTGAATACTGGCTAAACAAACTACCTAAGGATATTAACATTCCAGCCATTGACCTATCCTGGCTTGTGTTTTGTTACTTTTGCTCTGAATATCTTTTTGTATTTATTCAAACAACGCTCAATACAATGAAGGCAGGAAAAATCATTCGTGATAACTACCTTTATCATCCTAAAATGATTGCATTGATCATTTTATCTATGCTGCCTTATGAAGTCATTCATAACGATGGATCACTGAATAAGTTTAAAACGCCTTTAACCAGCCCTGATGAGTTCATAATCAAATCTATTTGCATTAAAGGTAAGCAAAACACTACAGGGCATAAAAAAGATATAGAACAATTGCTTCGTAAGACATATATCTATATTGCATTACTCTTAAACCCTGAGTGGGCACCATCTTCCAAGGAGTTGATTTCCTTTTTATCAGGAAAGTCCACAGTGATAAGTGGTTCAATGAATTTCCAGTCAACGTCCAGTGGTCTGGGTGTTCAAACTAACAATATCACTCTTCTTAAGAATGAGGTTTACTTCGAAAAAATAGCGAACAAGATCATGAAACTGTAGTTTCTTAATATAATGGCGACATGGAATTGTGTTGCCATTATATCCGAATCAGCATTTTTCACCTGATGAACTGTGAAAGCTGTAACTGGCAGACTATAACCTCACATCGTATTTTTCCAGTGTCATTTACAGGAGAAATACGATGCCTATTCTGGAACTGCGTTTCAGCAACAAATCAATTCACCAACTTCCACATCCCCTCACGGGTTGTCAGGAATACCGTGATATTCACTGCCAAAACCTGCGTGCTCTGGTGTATCCCAATCGGATCACGCTGGCCTTTCGTGCCACTATAAACAATCAGCGTATATATGAAACCCTGGGTCAGTTCCCTCAGCTCTGCGTTGAGGATGCCCGTCAGCATGTGATGAAACTGCTTGCTGATAAAAATCGTCTTGCGGTTCAGTCCCGTCGATTCACTGTGGAACAGGCCATCAATGACCTGTGGCTACCGGATTTGCAGTTGTATAAAAAGAGTCCTCAGTCAGAGTTGTCAAAACTCAACCTCTACGTTCGCCCGTTCTGGGGCAAGCGGCAACTTCGCGACATCACGGCAGGAGAACTAGAACAATATGCTGCTGGCTTACGGGAAAAATTACGTCCGTCAACAGTAAACCGTATCCTCGCAATATTGTCCAAAATATGCTCTCTGGCAGTACGTGCTGGATGGATCACACATTCCCCGATGTCACATGTCCGCTATCTGAAAGAAAATAACATTCGCTATCGCACACTGTCAGCGACAGAAATCCCGCGCTTTATTGACGCGGCAACAGCGCTGCAAACACCGGCAGCTGATTCTATATTGCTTGCTCTTTATACGGGGATGCGTATTGGTGAGGTATGTACCCTGAAATGGGAGTACTGGCACCCGGATATGCATCAACTCATACTGCCTGATACAAAGTCCGGACACCCTTTCACCTGCCCACTAGCACCTCCAGCCATTGCAGTTGTCCAGTGCCAGCAGGACCTGATGCTCAGCAAAACTTACATTTTTCCACAACTAACCGACAATGCCCGCCCTCTGGCATATCCGCGTGCAACCTTTGCCCGTATTTGTCGGGATGCCAACATTGATAACCTGCGGATGCATGACCTGCGCCGTACCTTTGCCACCCGGGTACTACAGGCGACCGGGGATATTGCAATCGCTTCCCATCTGCTCAATCATCACTCACTTACGGCAACCCGTCGCTACGCTTTTCACAATGCAGCGACATCGCACGCAGTGGTTTCTCAGGTCATTGAAAGTTATGACACGAAAAAATGAACCAATGATCTGTGATTCGTGATTGATGCAACACTCGTTTAAGGACGGTATTGTCATTGCGTGCTTCTGCAGGGCCCTGCATTAAGTCATCACAGAATGTGGATTGATATTAAATCCGCGTGGCTTCTTATTCTCTGAAACCGGAGGTTTATGTATTTAACCATTAAGCAGTTCGCAGAAAGATTTAATCTTTCTGCATCCACGGTTGCGTCAGATATATCGCGCAATCCCGGAAAACTCCCGCCCTTCATCAGAATTGGGCGGGCTATACGATTCTCTCTTGACGATATTGTTGAGTGGGAAAATGCACATCGTCAAAACAAACTTAAAGGTGATATAAATGGTTACTAAGAACACGAAAAATAACGCTAATAATGCACTGAACATTATTCCCGAATCAGCAAGCACAGCTGTAGACAACGATGAAAAATATCTGTCCTTTGCATTAGTTCTCGCTATCACGATTATAGGCAACTTAGTAAAGCTCATCGGCACAGATGGCTTCGTACTTTATACCTACACCCTGCAGGACACGGCTACTGCTCGTGCTGTTTTTAATGAATTAGCCAGGCGTCTCAAAAATTTCAGTTGTCAGGAGGAGATCTACACCACCGACGCCCTCACCTTTCGAATGAAATACATTTACGGTGTTACCCTGTTCGAACATGATAGTAAATCTATCCTTAACCTTTTTGATAAGAAGGGTTATCCAGTATTGAGTGAATCAGGAGAACCCGGTTCTCTTGATGATATGTATCTTGACATTCAAGCCCGATTACAAGGCGGCTACGCCTCGAAAAAGTTTCTTCATTTACATGAACATTGTCTGTTATCTGCACACGTTACCCCGTCTGTGGAAAAGACGCAACGTGGCATCCTGATTAAAGCAGGCAGGAACCTCGTTTCATTTATCCATGCAGATGATGAATCACGCAAAACCGATATTTTCAAATCTGTAGTAAATGTTATTAAATCTTGATTCTTTATGCCGGGGCACAGCTCCCGGCATTTTTTCGGAGTTAACTATGAGCCATAATTTGCAGGATATCCTCGCTGCCGCCTCGGGGTATCAGTCCGTGACTTCAGAGCCAGCGCTCAATCGTAAAAGACCTAAAACGCTTGATGATTATCCTGTGATGCCACCTGCATCAAAAAACGTGTCTGTGATTTCAAACGACCTGACGCTCCATATCGGTTTTGATACCGAATATGTTTTCAACCCTGAAACACGACAGAATGATATTCTGTCATATCAGAGTTATGTCGTCTTACCCGATAACACTGGTATATCGAACATTATCTATCCACCTGACTCACAGAAAAAATCCCGACTGTCTTTTAAGGAATTTCTCTTTCAAACGATTACACCGCTTCTTGAAACGGGTGTGATTACAAAATGGCCCGGTATTATTAATATATATGCGCATTTCATTCGTGCGGATATCGCCTCCTTTGCCAATTTCTGGTCAGACTACAAAATTCTTCTGAAAGGAATACGCGGTACTGTCAGCAGCTTCAAAAATCGTTACGGTATCGATTTTGATGAACAGCAGGAACGTCGCGTAAAGACTGAACAGATAATGTTTGACAAACGAACTTCCCCTCCGCGTTGCAGTAACGTAGCTTTCATCGATACACTGCTTATCACTCCCGGGGGTATGGGTCTGGCTGAATGTGGTGAATTACTGGGTCTTCCCAAACTCACCATTCCTGCACCTTATTCCATAACCAATATGCGTGAATATCTTCTGGGGGACAGAGCAGGGTTTGAAGCCTATGCTCTGCGGGATGCCGAGATTGCGGTTCGTTATGCTTTACAGGTTCGCAATTTTTGCGCCCGGGAGCTGATGATTGATCGTGTCCCCGCCACCATCGGGGCGATGGCAGTTTCACGGTTCACCAAAACACTTAAAGAAAACAATATGTCTCCTGAAGTCTGCCTTGGGACACACATTAAAACCCGTGAACTCTGGCTCACGGAGATACAGGCATTCCGGACAATTAAAAACCCCGCCAGTGTTCCTTCAAGAGAGCTGTTTGAAACGTTCCCGATCAACTGTTACCACGGCGGACGCAATGAGTGTTTTATGATGGGGGTTACACCGTCTGATCACTGGTATGACTACGATCTGGCTGGAGCGTATACCACCGGGCTATTAGATATCCTCATACCCGATTACGGAAACATCCGCCTCAGTAAAAATCCGGACGATTACTGTGGGCATGTGATGGGATTTGCGCTTGTCACATTTCGGTTCCCGGAATCAGTTCCCTATCCCAGCCTGCCGGTTCGGACCGATCAATATGGGTTATTCTTTCCATTAAGTGGCGAATCATGGGCAACGGCACCTGAAATCGAACTTGCTCTGTCGCTCGGGGCAGAGATGACGATCCATAATGGGATCATCGTCCCCTGGATCTGTGACACCTCCCCACATAACAGCGAATCAACATCGGTGTTTCTTCCCTTTGTTCAACAGGTCCGTGAGAACCGTAATCGCCATATTAAAGGTTCTCTGGAGGAGAAATTCTGGAAAGAAATTGGCAACTCGCTTTATGGCAAACTTGCTCAGGGCCTTCGCGCCAAAACCGCCTTTGATACTGCCCGTGGATTAAACAGATCCCTCCCACCATCATCGGTTACTCAGCCATTCTTTGCTGCGCATGTAACGGGATTTATCCGCGCCGTTGCCGGGGAACTCATGAATGCTTTGCCTTCTGATTCATCGGTTGTCAGCGTCACAACCGATGGCTTTTTGACAAATTGCCCACTTAACAAGATAAACATGAGCGGTCCACTGTCTTCCCGCTTCCAGTCGCTGTGCGATATTGTTGATCCGGGTTCATCAATGTTGACATGTAAGCATGAGGTCAGCCAGCTTATCGCCATGAAAACCCGGGGGCAGTTAACCTATAGAGCTATTCAGGGAAAACCTGTTGTTCATGCCAGGGCTGGCGTCAAACCTCCTGCCGATATTCCACGCAGTGACTATAACGACTATATGGTAGATCTTTACCTTAATCGTTTACCCGGTCAGACGTTATCCCGAAGTACGTTGATATCAACGCGTGAGATGTGGCTGTCGGAAAGCGATCTGGTATCCCGGGAACAGGATATCCGTCTTAATCTGGAATTCGATTTCAAACGCCAGCCCGTACAGCCCGCCATGAATGAAGGGCATTTACTGATGTCTTCCCGCCCATGGGATAATATGGAAGAGGCTCTGCAGCAACGCTCTCTTTTCGACGACTGGCGGCAAACGCATACACTGAAGACCCTGGCTGACTGGGATGACTGGTGTGATTTTCTCTATTGCCGGACGGTGTTTTCTGATATGAAACTAAAAGTCGGAAGCAAACGTAGTGATGATATTTTAGTCAGACTATTTCTCCGGGCGCTGACTCAGTGCCAATGGGGGCTTATGCTGAAAGATAAAAAAAGTTATTCCTGTAAAGAGGTTGCTGAATGGCTGACGTCAGAAGGCTATTCAGTAACGGTGACTGATGTAAAAAATGCGGTAAGAGCAAAAATACCCCAAATGAAATTTAGTTCTGTAACACCGCGAATGAAGTCACTGATGGATATCATAGCCCGTAAATATCCGACATTCTGTCTTCCAGTCTGATAACCGTTAAATCTCCCCCAACTCCTTTAACAGAAGTTGGGGGCTTAATCACAGGCAATCGGCATCAAAACAGTGAAATAACTGCCGCGCGTCAGGATGGCCATTTACATGATAGATCCGCATGGCATGACAGGTGATACTCTGGAGATTAGCCGCCAGCCTTTTCCCCATATTCACCAGTATGCCGTGTGGTATTTTACTGCTTGTACTGTTTACTGTCAGAGTAAAACAATTTGTTTCAACGCTGACCTCAATAAAATCATTTCCAAATAATGTACCGACAACCTGTCTGATTGTTTCTTCATAATCTGTCAGATCAATGACATCACGCCATCTCGCATTTACGAGTTGATACTTTCTGATATGTAAATACATAGAACCACCTTTATGTTATTTCAACTAATATGATGTTCTCCGATATTATGAAAATATTAATCATCATTGTAATTGCTGATAACCTCTCTAACCTTCGGATCTTACGTTCCCCCCTGCCTCTCCGACTTGATGGCAAAAGTACATGGTCAAATATGCAGCAAAAACAGGTCATGTACAGGTCAGGATGATAATTATCACCCTGAACGTAAAAATACACATGGACAGGATGAGTCCACATGTTATTCGATGATTCCAGCAATGTTTTAATATATTGATAATTAATGAGTTAATTTTTTTCTCCGTCACAGTAAAAGTGGACTCATCCTGTCCGTTACTTTGCTGAAAATATCCTCTTCGCTGGCATTAACCGGATAAACGAATGGGTAAGCACGATAAACTTGGATATCGACTCGGATTGATATTAACTCGCCTGAACAATGGTGAGTCACTAGCCGTCCGGGAGTTATCTGAGGAATTTAACGTTTGCGAAAAAACTATCCGTCGTGATCTTACTCAGCGCCTGTCCTATCTTAATCTGATTCGACAAAATGGTCGCTATCGCCTGTCTGACGGTGTTCTCGGTCAACGCAGCAATGCTGATTTACGTCATTTCACGCGCATCCTGGGTATTGAAGGGCTGTTCCCTCGCTGGGATGACAGACTACTGAGTATTTTGTTAGGTAACACGAAAAATAACCCGTTTCTGATAAAACAACGTCCATACGAAAACTGCGGATCATTCATGTCAATTCTGAATGTATTATCCGATGCCATCCTGTCACAGAAGAAAGTAAATTTTAATTACAAAGATAAAGAGTTTCGGGCTGTTGAGCCATACAGACTGGTTAATGACAACGGATTGTGGTATCTCGCTGCCGCCCATGACAGTACATTAAAAAGCTTTGTTATCTCATCTGTCAAAGACGTTTGCATGAGTAATATCTCTTTCAGGATAATCCCCGAAATTAATGAAAAAATAGAAAAGACAGATGGTATCTGGTATAGCGAAGACCTTATCGAAGTTCTCATTTCAGTTTCCGCACATGTTGCTCCGTGGTTTACCCACCGTCATCTATTGCCAGGACAGGAAATAATTCATACTTCCCGGTCTGGCGATTTACTGGTGATATCACGTGTAACACACACAGATCAGATAATGCCTTTAATGAAATACTGGATACCGGATGTCGAAGTAATACAACCGGCCTCAATCCGTCAACAACTTGCTGAAGATATACAATCCGCACTGAAACGTTACACCCAGCCAAGTAACGCCCCGTAATGACACGGATAATATAATTTTCATTAAGTGCTATTTTTGTAAGCTAAAAAATGGAGTTACCATGAAAAAATGCCCGGTTCTTCTTGTTGTATCAGGGTTTCTGACCGAAAATGATATATCATGGTTTAACCGAATTAAAGCAGGGTGTGGCCTTGATGTCAGATACTATAAATGGGAATCGGCAAATCTACTATCCATATTAAGTTCTGACATAGCGAACAAGTGGGGGTTATATACTCTCTTCCCCCTGAGAACATCTCCTTTATTGTCATCAATCTCCATTCCATTTAAAGCGCGTCAGGCCTGGTATAATGCAACGAAAGCAGCAGTTAATAACAGAGAAAAATTAGCACACGTAATAAACGAGATATACGTTAAAGAAAAGCGTAATGTGATCATAATGGGTCATTCTTTAGGGACTCGATTAATAAACAATACATTACCCTATATTAAAAATGATAATATTCTCTTAACAATCTCTATGGCCGGAGCCACCCCAATAACAAGTTATACAGAGAACATAATGAAAATGGCTTACGGTTCAAAAATGGGGCATTTAAATATCTACAGTGAACATGATAAAGTACTTAACACGATATACCCTCTCGTAGAGTCAGTAACGCCAATTGGGGTTCGGGAGGTGAGATTCAGACCTGCTCGGGTGATCAACTGGAAGTGGGATATTGGTCACACTGAATATATTACTTCAAACAGGATTGATTCATTAACACACTGGTTAAATGTTACCTGTGCCGATTTAGCTGATCCAGACGTAGAGCTCACTGACGACGACATAAAATTGTTTAATGATATTATTGATCTTGCGAATTTAACATGTCATAAAAACACTGTCGCACCTAAATTAATATCATTTGAGTAGTTAAAAAAAGGTTGCATTATAACGGGAGTATATATTTACTCCCGTTAATTTTCATATTTTATAGTATTGATATGGATTCGATTAAAAATTTCGTCTAACTCGTTCCCTTATCAAATTTGCCAGCCTTACCCTTCCAGGTGAAATAGTTTCCGTTACAGTTTCAACTCTCAACAAATCACGCTGTCCGGTTCGGCGACTGACCGCGAAACGCTGACATATATCATTAACCGATACCGTATTACCGGTATACAGTTGAAGTAATATCCAGCACAGCCTTTCTGCGATCCTTTCACCGCGAGTTTTATACATCTGTAAAACCTTCAGTTATCGTCAACGATGACATAGTCCACCTCAAAACCCACATAACTGACTGTATTCATGAACATTTATTACCGGTGTAATACTGTCGTTGGGGTAATGGATTAACCGTTATCACCCTGCTACAGGAGAATGCTCCATAGGGGGCAAAAACCACGAGGGATCTGAGATCCCCCGTGTCTGCACATGTTTATGCGAACAGCCAGGAAAAAGAGACATCATCCCCATGCTATGATGCACGCCACATGCAGAAGTTTACAAAGCCGCCCGCCTCCTTCCTGTTCATAACGGGTCAACAACTTTCCACAGTTACCGTTACCCGGTAAATCCCCATAGAGAGATATTCCATAAAATTACGCTCCCACAGGGACCAGAGTTCATTCTTTTCAGATACCAATGAAATATCTCCAAACAGATAATGGAAGACGTAATGACCCGACCAGCAAAAATCTATTTCCTTTTCCAGTTCCGGGTAGACTCGTCCCATGTAACTAAAGTCTGTGACATAATCGAAATACCATTCGTTATCCTGACGGATGAACCGCATTTCAACCGGATGAAATCCGCCGGATTCTGCACTGTAGTCCGGATCACGAAAATTAATGACTACTGCCCTGACCGACGTTTGCTGAGATTGTTCTGCCAGAAGCGTAGCGATGTGCTGCTGAAATAATTTGGTGACAGGCAGCGTTAATCCTGCCTGTTTTAGGGCATACTGTGTTTGCATAATAGATTTTCCTGTAAAAGGTGAGTAGAGATGTGTAGTAGTTTCTGGTTGTATAACAGTTCTGGTAAAGAATTAATTCTTCGCAATCCTTTCTCAATCGCCAACCTTACTGAGTGTTTTAAGACGCGCCCGCCAGTCAGCATATAAAACATGCGTAAACAACTTCTCAGGGTGCGCCTCAAGCAGACATATCTCCGGTGACCGTAAAACAGCGGCCAGGAAACCGGCATTATTGGCACTTGCCCCTTTAAAAAGGGTTCTGAATACACCAGATTTGAAGCCCGTTGTCGGTTGTACTTCGAGCACACTTTCAATCTTAGAAAGAGGGATCCAGTCTTTAGAAAACAATCCGCCGCTGCCATTTGCCAGGAGGCGCAGATAGAGATCATTATCTTTTTCAGACATTGCCAGTTGCCATGTCAGCATGCCACTGGCTTTAGGGCTGATTTTTTCCGCCTGTCCTGATTCAATGAGCAGCTTATAACTCTCTTCAGGTAATATTTGCCCGTTTTCATTGATACCTTTTTCAATATCACTTAAATCATTATTTAACTCCAGCCCCTCGTGTTCATTATTATTTTTTCCTGACTTTGACTTTCTCATTTTCATCTCCTGATTTTAATATGATTTACAGACGGGATTCCGCCATAGACATTAATTTATCAATCCCGCCCAGAGGACAATTGGGATGAAACAACAGATAAATACCATTTCCATTATCTTCTGTAATTGATAGCATCAAGTAATATTCATCTGTCAGACGGACCACGAACTCGGGGTTAGCAATTAAATGATGAATTACATTCAGTACGTGTCGTTTAATATCTTCGAGAACATCTCCGGGTTCAATGTACATTAATGTTACGCCCACCTCTCCCCAAAAATTCATTGCGGAAAGTTCATCATCAAATGGGAGTATCAGTTCTTTTCTCAAAACAGACATAACTGAATCGGGAAGAAGGAGCGACGGCAGGTCTTGCCAGTTCGAGACAAATTTCATTGAATAATCCTCATAAACAAAAAACCCGATACGTTTTAAGTATCGGGGTTACATAGACAGGGTAAAGAATCTGGAATTGCCTTCAGTGGTCATCTATATTCTTTCATAATATCCACAATCCTTGCAGATCAGCACTGGCGCATTATTCCTTTCACGCTGTTCAAGGAATCTAAAGAGACGTTGTATCGCCCTGATGATTTCTTTAAGCAATTCTGGTAATTGGTCCGGGCTAATATATCCGGATGTCGATGTCAGGAACCGGTCATCGCGAGTCACCTCTGCTATCTTTCCGGCAGTTTCTGTCACTGTGTTTCGGCTACCACACTTAGGACATTTTAACGGCATACTCATTCTCCACGTTTAAGGGGTGCTAAAATCATCATTGTTACCGGCAGTAACGGTGTTCAAAAGAAGGTCAGTTACGCCCTGCCCGGTCTGACGCATACGCTCTGGTGTCAATTTCGCGTAGCGCTCCGTACTTTGAATACTCGCATGCGCCAGTTGGGCTTTAACGTCATACAGACTGTACTGACCACTGGAGACAAGTAATGATGCGACAGAATGGCGCGTGGTGTGGAAACAGACTTCACTTTTATCTATCCCGCACTCTGCCAGTATTTTTTCATAGGCCCATCGGGGTTCAGATATCGGTTTTCCATTGTCCTTTATGGCGAACAGATAGGGATTACTGCCAACCCGTGGGATCGAATCAATAATTGATAATGCGGCTTCGCTAAGATATACAGTCCGGCTGCGACCATTCTTTGTATAAGGAATAAACAAGGACCTGTTATCTCGATCAACATGTTTGTGCATGACGTTAAGCATTTCTGATTTGCGGGTACCGGTTAACAACAGCATCGCTATCAGTCCCCCAGCAGCCTTATTGGGATATCGTGCCGCAGCGTCGAGGATCCTCCTGATCTCATCAGCGTCAAAAAAGCGCGTCCGCTGATTAATTTCCTTTAGCAAAGGGATCTTATCGGCTTCATTCTTCTCCAGGACATCCTGTCGTAGCGCATAACGCCCCATAGTTTTAAGAATAGCCAGTGCCCTGTTACAGGTAGACGGTGCATACTGCTGGCCGTGAATACGGCCCTCAAGCATGTCAAAAAGCACCTGCTGGATCTCCCGGGCCCGAAGGTCGCAGTAACGTATCTTCCCCAGACGAGGTTCAATGTATTGCGTGAAACGCTGAACATCCTTATCCCAGGACTTTTTATGGCGTTTGATGAACGGAACATAGGTCTGGTGAAAAAACTCACTAAGTGTTGGCATCGCACGATAATTATCGCGTTCTGCTTTAGGGTCATTTCCCAGTGCAATCGCCTCCTTATGACGGCGAGCTATCTGGCGAGCTGTCCCCACATCAATTTCAGGGAATCTGCCAATACTGATACTTTTTTTGGTACCGTGGAATGTGTAGCGCAGGAGGAAACGTTTGTTACCCGTTCGACCTGAGAGACATTTGAGGCCAATAACTTCGGTATCAGATACCTCAAGCTCTGTAGATCTGGTATCTGTGTTTGCCGGAAGGGCTTTGATGGATGAATTGGTGAATCGGAAGGATTTTTGCATATTTATCCTCATGTATCTGATTGATATCATGGAGATAATATATATCTGAAGGTGTTTTTATTACGGGGCAGGATTGAAGAATGGAAAAGCTATTAGACGCGTACAAACGGATATTACAGGAAGTTGACGCCCAGTCATTTAACCTGAATGAGGATAAATACTCAGGCGTATTTTTACCCGTACCCTTTGAAGAATACTGGCACTCACCGGTAAAAATCATGCTGGTTGGACGTGAAACCGCTGGCTGGAATACTCTGAATGGTAAGAACACGATATCACGGGTGCTGGGACTTATACCTGACGTCACCATCGGGCAGGTGGTTGGAGAGGCTGTAGATCGTTACAGGAATCATCTTCCGGTACAAAATGATGGCACCACGAACCTCAAATCACGTAGCCGCTTCACGCAGTATCATTTCCGGCTGGCCCGGGAGCTTAATATTCCTCCTCAGGCTATCGTGTATGCCAATCTACTGGCGTGGGATTACGACGGACTGACCCCTCTCAATCGCCCTCAAAATGAAGTGCAGGAAGTTATATTAGCCTCGCTGAAGCTGCTGGCGGTACAAATTAAACACCTTGAGCCTGATTTCATCATCTTTGCATCTGGAGCCCGGAGAACAGACTACATCATAAAACAGGTGCTTACTGAGCTGGGCGGCTATGAGACTTCTGCAGTCATTCCGGGGAAGCTATGGGAGTTCAAAACAGGTAATGCAATCTGTTTCAGAATTGCCCATCCACGGGCTATGCGCGGACACCAGAAGTACAGAGATGAGGTGATTGCACGAATTAAGCAACTTTGTACTCAGGGTGGCTAGAGCATTACAGCTTGCTCAGCGGCCCCCTTCCCGGAAGCGTACCGGAAAACAGGCAAAGCGGCCTGGTTCTCTATGCTGGAAGCGACACGTTCGATTCGGCATTGCCAGGCTGAAGATTGCAGCTCATCGCACCCCGTGAGCACAGGATATGCACAGGACATGAATTTCAGGCACAAAAAAACCACCCGTAGGTGGTTTCACGACACTGCTTATTGCTTTGATTATTCTTGTCTTTCCCATGGTAGCCGGAGTGGGACTTGAACCCACACAGCGCGAACGCCGAGGGATTTTAAATCGTGCGCTTTCTTAAACAACATCAATGGGATAGCGCACTTTTTCATAACATCAACGGTTAGCGCCATCTTTATCATTCAGTTACTTACAGTAAGAGAATAGCCAATATTACGTATCCATTGACCATATCCCCGATCCCATTTACTGTGTATGCATCCAGCAAAAAAGGATTGTTTTATGGCAACCGCAAAAGAGTCGAATGCAGGAGCAATGCCTGAGTTAACTGATTTTGCTATCAGTTACTGCGCGCTCACTGAACATGTTCTGTTACACGCCAAATTCACAGACACTATGGCTTCTGTCCCATCATGGCCGTCGGTGCAATTCCCTGATCAAACGATCTGCTTGTCCCGTAGGCAAGCTGAAAATCTCCTGCGTGAACTAAAGAAAGCCGTCGATTACATAGATGCTGGCATTGAGCATCCTTCCATTAAATTCATCGACTAAAAGGTGTGTGATGTTCGTAGAACTGGTTTATGACAAGCGAAATGTAGAGGGACTTGAAGGGGCCAGAGAGATCATACTGGCCGAGTTGAAGAAGCGGGTGCACCAGATTTTCCCTGATGCCGAAGTGAAGGTGAAGCCGATGCAGGCAAACGGCTTGAATAGCGATGCCAGCAAAAGCGATCGGGAAAAGCTCAACCGCATGTTGGAGGAAATGTTTGAAGAATCCGATATGTGGCTGGTATCTGAGTTCCCGACCGTTCGCCAGGTTGGCCTGTAAATATTGCTGGGGTAATATTCCCGGCGTTTGCTCGGGCATGAACACTGAGCAACCAGCCGCCGCCCATTCTTACATACGACGGGCGGCGGCTTTTTCAGCTTCCAGACTGAAGCGCTTCCACTTTCAGGGTTAACTCTTCAACTTTTTCCATTAATGCGAGAATAGCCTCATGATGAAGCGCTGCGGAAACACCAGTTGTATCGACTGAAAGGACATCCTTAACTTCCGTGCCATCCTCCATCTTCATGGTCTGTCCAAAATTGTTCACTGCTTCAGGAAATACTTTCTGTACTTCTTGCGCGATAAAACCGAAACCTGTAACGCCAGAATCAAGACGATGCCAAGAATAACCTCTTAGCTTCTTCATCGCTTCCAGTGGATCAGGGATGGGAGTAATTCCATCTTTTATTCGCTCGTCACAATTATTGACCCACGTACCGGTAGCCTGGCCATTTGCGTTGAAATCCCAGAGCGCAAATGGAGATGAATTATCAGCGCGTAAAGCAATCCGAACCGATTGAATAGACGCTCCGTCGGTTCGTAAAGCCCCAATAGTCCACTCACCAGTCCACCATCCACCGCGCAGGAAGTTTACCCAATCGCCCGCCGCTGGGTTTACGTTCGATACGTTTGTAACAACGATTGCATTATTGATCGAGTCACCATTATAAACACCTGCTTTGACGGTAAAACCGCCCGCCCCAGGCACAGACAGGCCGCTACTTAATGTTCCCCCGGTCTTTCCGTTCACCGTACCGAGCCGAGAATCATCCCCGGCGGCTACCGTTCCCGCCGCTGTTCCAACGTTCCTGGTAGCGCTATCTCCCAAACCGAGGTTTGTGCGAGCGCCTGATGCGGTTGTCGATCCGGTACCGCCCTGGTTAACAGGTACGGCCCCACCGCTCTTGGTTGCCATATTGTCAGACAGATATTTCCATGATGGGCCGGTGAAGGTGGTGCCGTCAGGCAGCTTCACTGTGATGTTTCCGGCGGCGCTGTAAACCTGCTGCCAGTTCTGTTTGTCGTAATTCAGTCCACGAAGCGCTTCAGCACTTTGCGCCACCAGCGCGGCAGTTACCATGTTCAGCGCAACGCGGGGGACGGCTGACCAGGCAGCGCCGGATTGCGTTGGCCCGGTAAAGTTGCTGACCAGCGTCAGTTGGGTATTACTGTCGACGGTTTTCACCGGCAGCGTGTAGGGCACACCGCCCACAGTCGAAACAATGAAATCACCTGCGGCGAGTTCTGTTGCGAATGAGGTTCCGGAACCGCCAACAATTGCGGACCCATTTGTCAGGGTGATAGTTCCTGCAGACATATACGCTCCTTTCGGGCAATAAAAAACCCCGCCGGAGCGAGGTCAAATTTTTGAGGATAAAAACCCTATTGTGTTTGAGAAAAAACACATCATTAGATTAAAATTCACCCATAACAACAAAAGGGAATTACATGAAAACTCGTCTTTTACTCACAGCCATTACATTTTTTATGTTTGGCTGCTCTGGTCATGAAAGAGAATATAATTTCAAAATGGATTACCCAGTAGATGCTGCGCGTTTATCACTTGGTGGTGATATTCACGTCAACATCGACTGTGTAAAAAGGAAAGTTAACGTTATTTCTGATAGCAGCAATGGCATTTTTAGCCGCCATGTTAATAAGCGACTGAGTAACATTTGCTATAAGAAATCAGATAATTTTGATGTCGTGTACCGGTTTGAGCCAGTAAAGGGAGTTAAGCAAAACATGATCGCCACGCATTACCCCCGCGTTCCACCTGCATCAAATACCGACAAACTGAGCGATGGGGATTCGTAACCCACGCCCCTGAAGTGTCTGGCTCCAGTTGCGCTGATTTTTTGAGATGTATCGGCCCTGCAATTGCGAGCCAGTCCATTTCAGAGCAATACCTGAGTAACCAGTTACCCCTCCATCATCACTGAGGTTTCCGGGGCAGTTATTTACCAGAATCCACGGGGTAAAGCTGAGGTTTAACACAAAGGTATTGTTCTGAAGGTCATAGTTCGCAGGGACATCAAAGAAGCCAACTACCCGGGGCATTTTCGATGCTGAAGCTGCGCTCCAGATAAGGTTTCCGGCACTATCGAAAACATCCAGGTAACCGCTCTGCATTCCGATGTTTCTCGTCGTTCGGATCATGCTGCCAGCATTATCTTCAAGAAGCTCAGCTCCAGGCAAACCATACTTATTCACATCAAGTTTAAGCCATCGCAATGTTCCGTCATTCCAGAATTGTTGCTGGGTGAAACCCAGTGTACTTCCGTCACCGAACGGGCTATCCACGCGGTAAAACCCTTTATCCGTAACAGCACCAAGCGAGCGCTGATCATAAAAAAGGGTGGACCTGTTTTGTGAGTCAACGAGCAACTTTCCGGCACTGTTGTAAACTTCGAATCTGCTCATTGAAAGTTATAAACCTCAACTGTGAAAGTGAATGCTGGACTGCCGGTGATCGGTAAATAAAATGCAGTGAAGCCGCCATTAAAAGCGCGGCAATAATATTCATTCGCAGTTACTCCCGTCGTTACAATCGTTATAAATGAGCCATCCTGAGTTATACCCGAAAAGTAAACGTCTTTAACCGTTTCTCCGGCTGCAAACGTTACAGAAGTGCTCCCTATATACCTGATTGCATAATCAGTAAGATCTACAGCAATACGCCCTGCACTATCCCAGCATTGCAAACCTTGTGGCATTACCATAACCCCATTCTGACGCGCAGCACGTTGTTGCTGTCGTAAATCTGAATAAGGGTGCTGGATATCAGCATTCTTCCCCCTCCAGCTACGCCGTTAATTTCGAACGTCCCGCTTTTATCAATTCGCCATCCCTGCGATCCTGCAACATAATTGTTGGACTGGATAAAGTTACCGATTTTGGCATTGGTGATCGTGCCATCCTGAATAAACGCTGAGCTGATAAAGACCTGTCCATTAACCACAGCGAACGGCGAATACTGGGCATCGCCACTGCCACTCATCAGCACGAACTGGTTAGCGTTGAAACCTACTCGGGTAACAATCGGCTGCCCTGCCTGCGCCAGAACGGCAATCGACATCCCGGCGTTATACATGATGCCGTTTATCCTCACGCCTGTTTTGAGGGTGTAGATAGCCGAAGCGCCAGAGGCATCAACGACGGCGGTAAGTTTGTCCTCCAGTGCTGCAGTAACGTCATCAATCTGCGCCTGCACCTGCGTTGACAGTTCGGCCATTGCATTATCAACTTCAGCAATCGTCGTTTTAACCACCAGAATATCGGCACGCACTTCTCCGTATTGTGCCCACTGGTGCTCAACAGTTCCGTGGTTCGCCAGGGCGTTCTGCAGTATTCCCTCAATGTTGGTATCGATGTCACCGGTTAGGCGTTCCCCGTCGGCAGAGGTTAGGAAATCGTCTGCGATATCGCCCAGATAATCATCGGCGTTATCGTTAGACATCCCCCTGATCCAGTCGGTATACCCGGACTCGTTACCCGTTCTGTCGACCAGTTGCGCGCGGTACCAGAATTCCTGCCCTGCTTTAAGCCCGAGCTGAGTATATTCAGCGGAAGGATAAGGAACGTCAGATAGCAAAAGAGGATCTGAAAAGTCACTGTTGGCAGTGTACTGAATTTCCGTTTTTAGCGTATCGCCGGTGTTTGCCGGGAACCCCCAGTTAAGACGAATCCCCCAGTTAATGCCTGTGGCCGTGAATCCTACTGGCTTAGGCGGATTACCTACTTTGCCGGTCAGTGTCTTCTCTTCTGAATATCCCCATCCTGAGGAAATTTCAGCGGCATTAATTGCGCGCACGCGCACCAGGTAGCGCCCGGCATAAATCCCCGGGACGTCAAATGACGTGGTGGAGCTGCGAGGCATGTTCACCCAGTTTCCGTCATTGCGGCGCCACTGCCCCTCATAGGCGATAGCGTTCTGCGCCTGGTCCCAGCTGACGCGCATGGTCTCGACGCTGATATTCTGCTGAACAACAGAAAACGAGCTGATCACGATGTTAGCTGGCGGGGACTGATTACCAGGAGGTATTACACTTATTGGCCGCTGGTCGATAATCGCGCCAGTATCGATACGGGCATATTTATCCGGATCGTGCCATGCGGCGGTGATCGAGAAGGTGCCATTATCATTATCGCTTACGCTGACAACGCGATACTGCTGAGCGTAAAGCTCGTCAGATTCAACCACCCAAACAGCTTCAGCCTGTGGCGTCTCACTGTATGCCGTGGTGACTGTGACTGATTCACCGTTCACGGCCTGAATGGTCCTGCTCTGCGACGCTCCGGAAGGTAGGTTGAGAATAAGGCGATCACCTGCTGTCGCATCTGCCACGCGGTCAAGTTTGATAACGCGACCGTTAACGGCGCTGATGCGTCCGCCCATAACCTTTCCGGAAAGCAGCTCGTCTGCCACGGCTATGATGTACCCCGGCTGCGGAATGTTGCCGTCCAGCCCGACATCAAACGAAACAACGCGATCCTTGTTGTTGGTGAGAATCCCCCAGCGCCCCTTTCGGTTTGCTTCAGACTGCCTGGTACAGCCGATGGCTGTCATTTCCAGTTGATTGAAACCGTACCGCGCCACCAGCGCCTGCTCAAATACCGGCTCCATCGCGTCGGCGTAAGCATTACCGGGATCAGACCATGATACCAGCGCTGTGGTGTAGCGGCTTTTCGTGGTGCTGCTCGAATAGGTGAAGCGACCGCCAACAACGTTAGCGCGCGTGTAGCTGTAATCAACATCGCGCGGCATGTCAGCCAGGGCCACAATCTGATCCCCGCCCCAGTAGGTCATGCCACGGAAGATAGCAGCAAAATCGCGCAGGACTGTGTAGGCGTCGTTCCGGTCCTGAATGTACACGTTGCAGGTGTAACGTGGCTCGGTACCGTTGCCTCCTTTGCCGTCTGGTACCATCTGATCACAATACTGGGCAACCTGATAAAGCGTCCATTTATCAATATTCGAAGCGGTCAAACGGTGCCCAAGGCCGAACCGGTCAGAAACAACCAGATCGTAAAAAATCCACGCAGGGTTATCCGTCCATGCCCACTTAAACGCACCGGTCCATGTACCGCTATAAGCGCGGGTTTCAGGGTCGTAGGTATCAGGAACGCGGATAACACGGCCGCGGGGCTCGCAGGAGATCTGCGGGATAGATCCGTTAAACTGGCTTGAATCGAATTCGATGTAGAGTAACGCTGTGTTTGGATATCGTAACTTGGCGTCAATAACCTCAGTGAAGCTCTGCAGCGTCATCGTGTCGCCGATCTTCGCGCTGTTGGCGTCAGAGGTAATCTTACGCAGGCGGATTGTCCAGGTGCTGCCAGCCTGCGGTAAATCGATACGGTGGCTGCGCTCATAACCAGACGTCGTTTTGCCGGTCACGCTGGTATTGAGTACCGTCTGCCATGTGCCGCCGTCCGTCTGCAGGTCAATCGCATAATTGACCGAGTAACCCACCAGATCGCCGTCGTCTTCCTGTTTGAAAAGCGAGGGCCATTTGAGACGCAGGCGAACTGCTGAAAGCTGCGTATTGGTAAACGTGCGCGTCCAGGCTGTAGCGCTTGATACCTCAGTTCCCACGCTGATTTCGTTTTCGGTACCGGGAATACCCTGAATATATTTTTGTGCCTGCGTCCCCGCGCGAAACTCCCACGTCACGCCGCTGAAGTTTTGGGATCCGTCGGCATTCTCAAGCGCCGTTCCGTCCAAATAGATATCTTTGCCGGTTAGCTGCCCTGCAAACTCCCCTTCCCCAAGCGCAACGAGGATTTTTGCCTTCGCTACAGATTGCAGATCATCAGGCTGTTCGGTAGGGGTTCGGGAACTTGAGCTGCCGCCCTTGCGGCCCTTCAACACTTTATCTGTAGCCATATTGCGCCCATAAAAAAAGCCACCCGAAGGTGGCCAGAAAAAAGGTTAGTTATCTACTGCTGATCTTCGACATAAATTCCGGCAGAAATAATCGCTCCGCCTATCCGCCGGCGACCATAAAGGAGCGGTACCGGGTAGCCTTGCGCCGCGGTGTTTGTTACACCACCGAATGCGTAGGATGCGCGGTTATCTGCACTTTGTTTGCTGGCTATGCCTGATGGCTGTGGTGAAAGAAGCTGAATAACCCCACCGAGGACCAACGAGGCGCCAGTTGCTGCAGCAAACCCAGTTAATCCACCAGCAGCGAACGCAGCGCCAACTCCGCCAGAAACAAAGACAGCAGCAGCTATCAAAACTGCTCCTAATATCGTCTGAAAAAGACCAGCGCGTTTACTACCGATAATTACAGGCATAATCCTTACTACATCGCCTTCAGAGGGAAAACCCATCTCATCTGCTGCAATATTTTTTTTCCCTTTGAACACCGCGAAAGTTAATCCGCGACGTTTACTGCTGATCATGAAGCTTTCGAAACCGGGCAATGTTTTACTTAAAGCAATAGCAGCTTCACCAGTTCGCGCTATCAGTCTTTGATGGGTTCTACCGAAGGTCTTTCCTAACACTCCGCCGAGCTGAATTGTTGTCATTACTTCTTTCATATTCTCACCATAAAAAAACCCGCCGAAGCGGGTTAAGTCTTGGTTAGATACAGCGTTCTATTACTTTAATCCGGCTGTTGATTCGATAAGCAAATAGGCCACCTTGATGACGGAATTCAATCTTGGTAATTCCGCCGTCCGATATTAAATCAACCATCTCAAGTTGAGATTGTGTAAATACAGTTTTACCACCGTCATAAGGCTGAATAAAAACGCTTCCATATTTTTGGCTTTCTTCTTGCCATCCAGCGAGTATGCATTCAGCTACTGCGTCAATTTGTTTCTTCGATTGAAAAGTATTTGACGCTGGCTCCTTCCGGAGATCCTGCATACTGGAACAACCAGCCATGATTAACAAAGAAAGTGCCAATAATGTTTTTTTCATATCCCTATCCCCTTTGGTTTTACAAAAGGTTAGCACAGAGATTTGTAACGTAGAATTTTCATCGTTCGTTCCCGCCAATAGCCCCCATACGGCACGCGCTGGCTCAGATGTCCGTACAGATGGTGCAGCAGCATATTGCCCTCCAGCAGAATTCCAGCATGATTCCACTTATCAGCCTGCACCTGCATGATCACCATATCGCCAGGTTTCGGCGGCCCGTCGAATTCTCGGAATCCGCACTCGTACCAGCAATCCTGGTAGAAGTTTTCCGGATATTCGTTTTCCCACCAGGGATAATCAACCCGGTAATCGTGGAGTTCGATACCATGAGTTTGCCGGAAATAGCTCATTACCAGCCCCCAGCAGTCGAAGTGACCAAGCACAAAAGGACGCTCCAGCAGCGGCAGCTCTCCGCGCGGCTGAATGGTGCGTAAATCCCCCTCCGGCCAGCTCACGATATGCCAGGGTAAAAGCGTTGCGTCGCATTGCGCTTTATCCAGTTCGCTCGGCTGTGTAGTGGCGTCAGGGTGGCTGTGAACGATGGCGATCACCGTACCCCAGTCCTCCGCGGCTGCGTAATCTTCGGGGCAAAGGACAAAATTGTCCTCCGGCGCCGCGGCAAGATTCCGGCAAGGAAAATAACGTTCAACGCGGCTTTTCTGCGCCACCACACCACAGCACTCGCGAGGATATTCAGCTGCAGCATGCGCCATAATGGCATCAATGGTTTTCTGCCGCATATCAGCTCCTGATCAAAGACGTGCCCGGGAAGCCACCAAACGAGAGTTCGTTATTTTCGCCGAATCGGAGTTTGCAGGCCGTCAGCGTGCCGTTGCATTCATCCAGCGACGGATCGTTTACCGGGTTGTTGTTTTTGTCGAAATAGCGGGTGCCGGCATAGTCGCAGCCGTCGCCGGTACGATATTTATTCCGGATGCACCAGGTACACAGGGAATGAAGTTGTCGCGTCGGGATCATTTGCCCCTGCAGGTCCATCGGGCTGGACAGAACAAATTCAACGGTTTCACCGGCAAGCTCGCCCGTTTTCCCGTCGATATACCAGACCTGCAGCTTTTCCTGAGCCGGGTCTGCTGTGGGGTTGCCGTCCGCGAAATTTCTGGCATCGAGATATTTCTCTTTTGTGTCGTGAATAGTGACTTTCGCCTGCAGCAGATCGTCATACGCAAGACACAGGGCAGAAATGGAGCTTTCGATGTTCGCAACCGTCAGTGATGGCGTTGCATTGCTCCCACTGGTTGATTTTTCCAGGCCTTCCAGCTGATACGGCCAGGCGGCGTATTCATTTCCCTGCCACCAGATTGGTTTCGCCGGAAGCTTGGACTCATCCCCACCAGCGGCGATGATTTCTGCTTCCGTGTGGGGAATGCGGTAATTGTGAAAGCGGAGAACGTCCGTTAGCCCAAAGGAAGAACCGTCCACCTCAATCAGACGAACATCGTTTCCGGATTCAAGCTTCTGATAGTCAGCGTTTAAGCTCATGGTTTAAATGCCTGGATGAATGTTGCTTCAAGGTTGAATTTCCCCGCGCCCAGCCCGGTGGGTTTATACGTTTCGCAACGATACAAACCCAAAGGCTCGAGCGGCGGCTTCCACTGAAAGGCTTTCGTTCCTTCATGCCTGTCGAGAAAAGACTTAATGGCAGAAATGTAGGTTTCGTTGCCAGTGAAGTTAAGCGTCCACTGCTGAGTTCTGGTGTTCAATCCATCCCCTGAAACCTGCTCATATCCATCACCAAACTGGGCTTTCCTGACGCGGAAACTTGTATCAGCCTCCGCGTTAATCCGTGGGCACCAGGTGAAAGTTTCAATGGCCATAATTATCGGGTTCCTTTCATTGCGTTCCAGATGTCGCCGCCGGGACGAATGTCACGCATCACATTCTGCTTATAACGTCGATCAACAAATTCCCCGACCTCGGCACCAAATTGCTCAAGGCCTGGCGAGGACTGTGTTTGAGTGTTGCCGTTGCCATCGATGGTGATATAAACCTGTGGCGCCGAAGATACAGACTGACCTCCGCCACCTCCGACCGCACGAACGCCGAGAGAACCATCCGGCGCGCGGGTAAGCGGCATGATTGCCTCCGGCCCAGCCTCTCCCATGATTCCGGCCCCGCCTTTTGCGAAAGCGAACATGGTGGGGTTTCTGACGATCCCATTACTGAAAGCGCTCAGAGATGGGGAGTCATAAACGCCGCCTTTGGCGTTAAACTGGAAGTTCGATCCGTAACTGGAAACCGCCGTACCGGTGCTGGCTGATGCTCCCGCCCCGCCTCCGAAGAAGCTGCCTACACTGCCGATGAGTGAGCCAAAGATGCCAGAACCGGAAGAGGCACCACCCATCGCGCTAACCACCGCCATCTGCAGAGCCACTTTTTCGATAATCTGCAGGACAGAAATACCCCACGATTTCCAGCTAACCTTATTGCCTTCTAACATTGAGGTGACGTTACCAAACGCGCTGTCGAGTGTGGTTTTAACCCCGTCAGAAACCGTGCCGGATACGTTACTGATTTCATCAAACCAGTTGGCGTAGCCGCGTGATACTCCGGACATCCAGTCCGCTTCAGCTGCTGCTATAGCCTTGTATTTCTTATCCAGAGCATCGAGGGCTGCGGCGCGCTGCGCGATGGCCTCGGTACCGCCGTCCGTTTTAGCAAAAACACGGTCGATCTGTTGCGTCTCGTCGAACCGGCTGCGCTGGCGATCACTCATGCCTGCGGTTTCGGTTGTCAGCGTCGCCTCATCCCTGAACTTTCGGGCCGCTTCAGTTAAATCCTTCAGGGCATCAGCTTGTTCGCGCTGCTTGCGCACGTTCTCGTCGGCTTTTTGCGTCCATTTTGCCAGCTCTGCTGATGATGCCTGGATCGCCCTGCGCTGCTCGTCGGTCCATTTAGTGCCTGCCTGGTGCGATGCCGCGTAAAGCTCGGAGGCTTTTTCGCCTTCCGTCGCCCTGACGCGTTGCACGTCGATAGCCACACTCAGATCGGCCATCTTCCGGGAATACTGTTCGGCGGTGCTGGCCGCTTCGCGCTCGGCTTTACTCTGTGCTTTCGAGGCGGCGGTAGAGGTTTTTTTTGCCTCCGCAGCCGCTGCATCTTTTTTGGCTGCCTGATCCTTGTTGTAGATGTACTGGGTGTAAAGTGCTCCCGTCAGCTTCAGGTCTTCTGCTTCATACACGTGCTGCTGATGGAGTTTCTCTAATCCGCTTAAGCTGGCCAGCTCATTATCGCGGCGCGAGCGCTCCAGTGCGGTTTGCTGTTGCGGTGTTGCGTTCGCCAGTGAAACGACGGGCCCAGCATATTGTGGCGGCTTGGCGCCAGCGGTCGCTGACATTGAGCGGTTAAGCAGGTCATACGCACCTTTCAGGATTGAGACAGCGCCAGCCTGTTCGATAGCCTTTTGCGTGGCCAGATCACTGGCCTGGTTAACCAGCTTCTGAGTTTGCTCGACTTTTGAAGCTGCCTGTTCGCGCTGGTACTCCAGCTGGTTCAGCTTATCGGTCAGCTCGATGTTTTTGGCCGTGATGTCGGCCTGGTCCATGAAGGTGTTGATCAGGGTCAGCGTCGGATGGCGGTTGTAGTCCTGCTGGATTTGGTCAACCGCCTTAAGGCTGTCTTTCACCTTCGCGATCTGAGAGTCGAGGTCGGCCAGGTCCTGTTTTTGCGCCTGTAAAGATGTACGGGCATCAGCCGCGGTCGAACGCAGGCCAAGCACCGACATCTGCTGGAGCTTGGTGTTGATCTCGTCAAGATTGTTGGCAAAGCCGACTGCCTCACGATGCACCTGCTGGGTATGCTGATAAAGGCCATACATCGCAGCGCCGGCACCGATGATCACTCCAGGCCAGCCACCGAGAATACCCAGAACCCCGCTACCCAGCCGGGACATTACTGAGGCTGTATTGGTGAGATTGTTAGCTGCAGAGGTCCTGCCAGCCAGCGCCATATTCAATGATGCCTGAGCTGCAGCAAGATTACGCTCAGCGACAATCTGAGCCTCAATACTCGTCGCCGCTGCGCGCGCCTGTTGAGCGCGGTAAACAGCCTGGCGACCAGCAGCAACGCTAACCTGAGCGCCGCGAACCTGAGCCTGCGCCAGCGCGACCTCGGCGGCCGTATTAGCGAGCACTGCCCGGGTTGACTGAGCAACGCTGCCGACCATGTTGCCAAAATAACGAGCGATGCCAACACCAACCAGAAGACCGGCTGTATTTGCCACATCATCGATGTTATTCGCCAGACCATCCAGCACGCCAGAAAGCGTGGATGATGCGCCGACAGCATCATTCGCCCCGCCAACCCATGCGAGAAAGGCGTTTTGCACTTTCTGTGCAGATCCGCTGATGGATGCAGGAAGGGTGTCGAATTCTTTACGCAGGATCTCGACATTGGTCAGCAGCGGGACGATCTTGTTTGTCGTCAGTTCTCCATTGTTGGCCATATTTCGCAGGCCACCAACAGTGGTACCCAGCCCATCAGCCAGCAGTTTCGCCAGGCGGCCGCCGTTCTCCATGATGGAGTTAAATTCTTCGCCTCGCAAAACGCCTGAGCCAAGCGCCTGGCTAAGCTGGGTGATAACAGAGCTCGCCTCTTCGGTACTGGCGCCAGACAGCTTCAGTGAGGTTGCTACGGTTTCCGTAACTTTTGCGACGTCAGCAGAAGCGTAACCGGCATCACGCAGGGACTGTGCAATTCTGCTGTACAGATTGCTATTTGCCTCGAGGGATGTTCCGGTGCGCTGGCTAATTTCCATCAGCACGCGCTGGGATTGCACGTAATCCTCACTGGAAGAGGACGCAAGGCGAAGACGCCCATTCAACTGATTCCACGTGTCGGCAAACTGAATCAGCTGATGCGTGGCAAATGCACCAGCCCACGCACCGGCAAGCCCGGCAGCAGAGGATCGCACGGTTGCAAGCTGAGAATTCAGGTCAGCCAAAGACCGCTGAGTTTCACGCGTGGCCGCTGCAGCTTTTTTCCCGCCCTGTTCCATAGTGCGGTAGTAATCCGTCCCCATACGGGACGCTCTGGCGATCTCAGACTGGAAAGAAGACGAGTTCGCAGAAATTTTGATGATTAACTCGCGCAGCGTTGCCATATTTCACCCATAAAAAAAGCCCGCAGCCGCGGGCGTCAAAGACCAGACATCCATTTTTCGAGCTCTGAGACTTCTGCTATCTCTTCCTGCTCACCCCATTTCAGCATCACGTCAGGGATAGTAAATTTACCTCCCTGAGAGTTCAGCATTGCAACGGAGATCTGCGCCGCCTGTGCATCGGCGCGCCAGTCACCAATCGGACTGATGCGGTCGAACTCGATCCACATTTTGAGCTCGCTGGCGGTCATGGTCTGACGCAGTTCGTGGAGAGTACGCCCCAACCGGAGCGCCAGCGACATCAGGAAGAAGGTCAGCGGCTGCTTTACGGCTTTCCCGCTTCTTCCTGGCTCATTCCGAGGTTGAGGGCCTGAGCCAGCAGGCGGGAGTGCACAGGACCATAAATTTTAGATACCTGCTCCTGATCCTCATCGCTGAATACTCGCTCGCCGTTTTCATCCAGCAGAACGTCAATAAACAGAACCACATCAGCCTCTTTGTTACGCAGAAACTTTTCCGCCTCCGTCAGCGTCGGTGCCTCTTCGCCCTCGGCGAGCTGGGGATTAACGATCTCCCGGAATTTCACCCAGGCATCGCCAGAGGGTTCACGCAGCGTTACCTTTGCGCCATCCCATTCAGGGACCGTGATACCTTCTTTGGTGCGATAGGCTTTCGATGCTGTAAGCGCCACGTTGCGTAATGAATTCTGTGATGTTTTTTGCGGCATTTCATTTTTCTCTTGTTACATGATCGGAGGGATAAAAAAAAGCGGCCGAAGCCGCTCAGGAACCAGACGCGTAGATGCGTTTAGGTTTGCCGCGTACACGCAGAGAATAGGTAGCGCCAACAACGGAAGAGGTTGCAGCAGACCATGAGCTCTGGCGCACCTCAACCAGCACGTAGAAACCGTTGCCAGACGGGAATACCACGCGCAGCGCGCGCAGTTCGTCATTTTCGTAAGCGGTCTGCAGTGCCTCCTGTGCTGCTTCATCGCCAACCCAGTTACGGGTAATGCTCATTTCAGCAGGCGCGGCGAGGCCGTTGGTTTGCTCCTGTTCTGTTGAGCACAGCGTGGTTACGTCGATATCCCCTTTCTGCCCGCCGGTGAAGGTGATCTCCTTTGTTGCACAGGCTGCTTCCAGCCAGGTAACGCCAGCACCCGGGAAACCTGAGGCGTTAAAATCCTCGGTGGTTACGGGTGCGTCGGAGACGGCAAAGGTCATCCCCTTTGTGACTTCATACTTACTGGTCATGGTTTCTCCAGTTAAAAAAAAAGACCGCCGGAGCGGTCTGTTATGGTGGGTAAAGTTAAACGGTTACCTGAAATTCGAGCGTTGCCCGGTGATAGCGCAGATCAGGCTCATAGCCCGGCGTTTTCACAATGCTTTCCGGCTTCAGCACCTGCAGTGCATCAAGCGCCATATTCCTGATCGTGCGCGCTTCAGCGACGGTGCTGGAATAGACATCAACCTGCACAGAAACGGCAGATTCAGCCTGACCGCAAAGAACGTCTGCGGCCACATAGGTAATAATCGAGAAAATTACCCAGGGCGGAGAGACTGAAGGCTTCCCGTCACTGCCGAGCGGCGCAACGTAGGGATAAACCTGCCCTCCGGCCAGCGGCGCCAGCAGAGGATAGAGATCTTCTTCCGTCATTTGCTTAATGCCTCGTCAATGGCCTGGTTCATGCGCCTGATCGCGACCTCCGTCGCCTGCTCCTGGCGTACATCGAACGCGGGACGAATGAAAGGGTGCGGCGGCATGTTAACGGTACCCATTTCGACGAATCGCCAGTAAAACGCATTACGCGGGTCGCTGGCTTTCATGGTGTTGTCGCTATTACCGGTTCGCATGTTGCGGCCACGGATGTGAATACCGGAAGATATTTCCCCGCGGCGGCGGCTTTTTTGGGTCACCACCACCACGTTTTTTTTCAGTTTCCCGGTACGCACCGGAGCGCGGGCGATCACTTCGTCCTTAAGCACTTCGGCGCCGGCGCGCGTGGCATCACGCAGAACCTTGTTGTTTTCAGCGCGGCTAAGCGCCTCCAGATCCTTTGCGATGTCATTCAGCCCGGAAAAATCGAGGCCCGTCTCAATCATTTTTCAGCTCCCGTTTTGCAAAGAATTTCCAGGCGAGTGGCGGTCGCATTTGCTACAGGAGGACCGATGATATTTAGCACCTGACCTTTATACGGGCCGCTGAGCACTTCCAGACGAGAAGAGGCGTTCAGCTCTGACCTGAAGCGCATCCAGACGCGAATGGTTGCCTGCGCCGTTTCCGCGCCGCCTGAAAGCTGCTCTCTGCCGCTGATCCCCTTTACCTCAGCCGGGACCGTGTTGCCACTAGTCCACGATTCAACCGGCTGACCAGATGGATCGCGCGAAGTCGTGAAGGTGAGAATTTTTACCCGGTGCCTGAATCGTCCAGGTTCCATCAGGAGCCCTCCTCAGGTTCAGATTTACCGCGCCAGTTGCGATGGATGAACATCATCCGTTCTGCGGCGGCGTTCTCATAAAGCTGTACTTCACTCTGCACGGTCCTGTGCTCGAACATGTCCGCAAACACCAGCAGTACGGCGCCCTTCACTGCTGCAGGAATGTCAGTTGCCGCTTTCCATGCCGGTTCATCACACCACCGGTAGCAGTAGTCAAAGGCTGCCTGTGCGTACAGCGTGATCAGCTCGTCCCTGTCATCCTCCTCAAACTCAATCTGCTGTTTGAAAAGGTGGAGGCTAATTACATCCAAAACATCTATCGCCATACGTTAAAAGGGCGGGTTACCCCGCCCTCCTCCATCATGAGCCAGAAGAGAAAGTGCCCTTGATGATTGCCGTCGGGCGATAGTGCGCCAGCGCAAGGCGTTCTTCACACAGGATGGTCAGCATGTTTTTCACGAAGTTATCGCGGTCTTCACGGCTGACTTCCACGGTGGCATCCATGCGATCCCACACCTGTGAGGCCATATCAAAACCGCCCACCGTAAAGGTACCAGCGGCCTGTGCCTTAGTCGGAACTACTGGCAGACCCCACATGATGTTGCTGGTAAACGCCTGAGGACCACCGAAGATATAGCGGCCTTCATTGTCTTTCAGCAGCGCAATGTTATGCCAGTCGCGCGGGTTCAGGACGATACCGGAAGCGCTAAACTCAGATTCGGTCACCTGATAAATGGCGTGAGCGATAATGTCGGCGCGGGTGTCGCCGGTGGCATTCAGCGAGGTGTCGTAGGCGGTTGCCACTTTGTTCAGACCTTCCAGGTTATCCCCAGTGCCGTCACCGTTCAGCAGCTGGCCTTCTTCCTTCAGTGCCAGACCGTACATGAGGCGGTTGTTAACGTAGGACTGCAGCATCGGCGCATCGTCCATCACCTGACGTGATGCCTGCACCCAGTGCGCGATGGTCTTCACGTTCGCGGTCTGTTTGCTGAAAGTGATATCCGATTCTGGCTTAAGCTCTTTCTCCGCCACCACGTCGGCGTTATTGGTAAACACCTCTTCACGCACGTATTCGAGAGCGTTGCTGGAAATTCGGCCCTGAGCCAGCAGGTCGCGGATAGTCAGACGGCGCAGACCAGGCATGATGATGCCAGGCATCTGCATCGGCTGGATCAGAGAGCCAGCAGAATCAGCGTCACTGCCGAGAGACTTGTTAAACGTCTTCGCGTCGAAGGTGCCCTGTTTGCCGTCCCATGACTTGATGAGCTCTTCAGCGGCACGTTCAGAGAAGGATTTCTTCTCACCCGGATTTTCAGCACCGGAAGCCAGTTTCTGTTCCAGATCGAAGAGGCGCGTACCGGATTTGGACAGTTCTTCCTGTACTTTTGCCAGGTCGGACTGCAGCTGTTTGGAAACCTGGCCCGTGCTTTCGATTTCAGCTTTCTGCGCATCGAACAGCTGGGTCATTTTCTGCTGGGATTCTTCGATTGCTTTTTGAATGAGAGCGAGTTCAGACATAATTAATTACCTAAATTGGAAGGGAAAGATTTAATGCTCTGAAGCAGAGCGTTGATTTGTGCTTCGTTTCCGTCGCCCTCGGACTCGCTCCGAATCGCTGACTTAAACCGGGCTATTAACCCAACTGCCTGTGATTTGGTGAGCCCGACTGAATCCCTCAGCCAGTTCTCCACATCACGAATCGTTTCAATGCCATCGACACTTTTCATGGCTGCGATGCCAGCCTGTTCGTTGGCGGGGAAAGTGCAGACGCTGATTTCGCGCAGAGCCTGGATATTCTTAAAAATGCGGCCTGTTGGAATGATGGTGTAATCGTCTTTCGCAACGGAAAAGCCAACCGACATACCCTCAACCGTACCGTGCTGCATTGCAGCTTTCAGGTCGGCGGCGCCGCTGTGCCCTGGGGTAAGTTGACCGCGCACATACAGGCCTTTTTCGTCTTCGGCCAGGCTGTCCCATTTACCAACCGGCAGCTCCCACGTCTTGTGGTTGAAAAACATCGCCACTTTGCGGGTCTGGTTCGCCAGTGCGTTCTTAAACGCCCCGGGCAGAATGATGTCGCCATCGGAATCGGTGTTATTGAAAACTGAGGCATAGCCTTCGAAAATCCCCTGCTTCCCGTCACCGGTGAACTTGATTTCTGTCTCGTCGAAAGACAGCGTTTTTACGATTTCAGGCATCACGGCCCCCATAAAAATTAAGCCCCGTCATTACGGGGCTCTTTGTTGGTTCCTAAGTCGGTAATCGGCACATACTGCGCCTGTCGCATCGCCACATCGCCACCAGGTAATGGCGGCATGTTGTCCGTTCGGCGCATTTCGTTGATGGTACGGAGGCCGGACTCTCCCATTGCCTTCATGAACGCGGCACGGGAGGCAGAATCGCCCCTCAGCAGACCATCAAGATTGTGCTCAGCATGCAGGCGACCGACATCATTAGACGGGATCAGCCATCGCTGAATGCTGTTTTCCCACCGGGAGATATAGGGCTGCAGCGTGTACTGCAGGAAGCCGAGATTCTGCTGCTCGATACCCGATCCCCAGCTCGTTGACTTCTCAACGTCGCCGACAAGGTGAGGCGGTACGCCAAAGAACCGCGCCAGCTCGCTGACCTGAAATTTTCGGGACGCCATCATTTCGGCATCCTGTGGCGTTACGCCAATTGCCGATGTGGAAAAGCCCGCTTCCAGAATCCAGAGGCGTTTTTTCACCGGGCCGCCGGCTATCTCTTTAAAGTTCTCTTCGACCTGCGAGCGCTGCTGTTCAGTCAGCACTTTTTCGCCGGTTGAGAGGATTTGCGGAGACTTGGCACCGTTGGCAAAGAAATCTCGCTGCTGGTCCTCCATCGCAACTGCCACACCTGCCGATTTACAGGCAAAAGCAATGGGTGACAGGCCGACCAGACCGGTGAATCCGAAGCCTTTAAGGTGAAAAATCTCTCTCTGCGAAAAGTTGGCGTATTCGCTATCGCGTTGATAGCGATAAACCACTTTTTTTCCGACGAGTTTCACATCCATATTGGCAGACTGAAGCGGGAGAAGGCTGATCACGTCACCCGCGCTGTTGCGGTCCACCAGTGCATATGCGTTACCGTAAAAACAGAGCTGCATCGTCATGGCCTCCCTGAATTCCTGGGCGGTCATGTACTGATTCGGTGAGTAGCGCAGCAGTCGCGCCAGCGGATTGCTCAAACCCACTTTTTTGCGATTGTCATTCTCGTCTGTTTCGAAGACATCAAGCGGTAAGCATGCCGTGAGCGTTGAAATCAGGCTCACACAGCGCCAAACCGTAGAAATTTGCAGTATCCGTTCATCGTTAATGGATGAATCGCCCAGGTGTCCGTGGGCCGAAACAGGCCCCGTCTGTGAGCCCTGATTTGGGGTGACTAAACGCCCGCCGACAAACCAGGACTGCAGCTTAGCCCACCAGCCGTTATTGGTTCGCAGGTCAATCGTGTATTTAGGTTCTTCCATCACATGCTCAGCGGTCGGAAAATGAAGTCGTCGAAGTCACCACCCGGTTCGGTAACTTCCCCATTAGCAGCACCAACGGACATTGTCATTGCGACCATGCCATCAATACGGCCCGTTGCTTTGGATTTATCGAGCTTGCGGTTGCCAGCAGCATCTTTCACCACCACCGCATTCACAGCACACATCGTTAATACGGGGTGCATGCCATGCCTCACACGCCCGTTAAGCATCAGAGACTCCAGCGTGTCTACAGCTGGCCCCATATCCTTAAATCCCTGGCCGAACTCGACCAGCGGGAGGCTCAGCCCAATGGCATCGGCATCCTTCCTGAACTGGTCAATGCGCCAGCGGTCAAAAGCCATCGACGTAAGGTCGAAATCACCGATAATTTCAGCGATATCCGCAACGACGAATGAGTAATCCACCGAAGCGCCTGGCGTGGTGCGCAGCAGCCCCTCTCTCACCCAAACGTCATAGGGTGCGCGGTCCGTTTTGATTCGCTCTTCAAGAGTTTTTTGCGGTGTCCAGAAGAAGGGGAAAACATCCCAGACACCATCATCTGCTTCACCAGCGATAACCAGCGCCGTTAAGTCGTTCCTGGCTGACAGATCCAGCCCCGCGTACCACTTCCTCGGCGTGTTAATCGGCATCTCTCCGCAAAGCTCCCACACGCTGCGGGAGATAAACGGCGATACGGTAGACACGCGCTGATTGAGGTTGAGGTTTCGGAAGGTGTTTTCGAAGCTTGGCATTCGACCAGCTTTCTCAGCCTGGCGCGCCATGTCTTTTTCTGACCTGAATGTTCCCAGTGCCGGGTTCGCAGCCAGCCAGGACTCGCGTTTACTGATATCAGCGTCTTTTGGCGCTTCATAAACGTGGCACACGATGTGCGGATCTTTCGATTTGACCGCATCATCAATCCAGATGCTCAGCAGGTCAGCATCGTTTGCTGCCTGCGTACTGATAACAATCAGCAGCGGGTTTTCATGGGCCCCCTGCGCCGTAGTTATTGCATCGATAAAATCATCCTGCGGCCCCCTGACCTGCCCGGTTTCATCGAGAATGGCCAGTATGGGGGAAAGGCCGTGCGTCGTCTTACCTTCTGCGGATAAAGCCTTGTATTCGACGTTACACGGCAGGCCGATCAGCTTTTTGCCACTGGGCGTAATGTGCACAATCTCCTGTAGCTTGGGGTTCAGGTTAACCATCTTCACCGCGAGGTTAAAAACAATGGCCGCCTGTTCCCGGCTGAGTGCACCGCTGACAATCTGCGTGTTCTGCACCGCTTCAGGCCCCACCAGGTGAGCCAGCAGAATTCCGGCAATTAGGCCAGTCTTACCATTTTTTCGGGCGATGCTGAGGATCGCCATATCCGTTCCGGCTGGATTGTCGTAAACCGCCAGGATGAATTCTTTCTGAAAGGTGTCCAGCCTCATTGGCTGGCCGATAAGCTTTCCTTCCGGCACGATGCAAAAGCGCTCAATGAACGCTATTACACGCTCACCTCGCGTCATAGTCTTTTATCCGTGCTTGGGAAAGGCGATCAGGTTGTCTTCCTGATCCTGATGCTCGCTTTTCGTGTTTCGTGCATCACGATCATTCTTGTTGCGTTTCTTCTGGTCGCGGCTTTCGCCGTTGGTTGCGTGGGAATGGATCTGCAGGTCACGGCGCTGAGCCAGGATGGTTCTCTGCAGTTCAACAATTTGCTTACGGAGGTCTTTGATTAGCCCTTCGTCTCGCGCCTCTCCGCGAAGGCGTTCTTCTTTGCGTAAATCCTTGCGTAAAACGGTGATATAGAGCTGGTTATTTGCCAGTTCTACGGCGGCCAGAAGGTCGGCTGGCGTCCAACTGTCCAGAGCTTTCGATCTGATATTGTCATGCCAGAATGGTTCGGCTTTTTTCTCCAAACCTGCATGGGACGGAGGATCGATGGTGTCCACTGCTGCATTTTTCATGGCCTGAACCGCTGCCGCCGAACTGTCGGAACGGGTTCGTTTATCTGCCATATGTCAACACCTTAAAACTAAAAAAATCGGGTTAGCGTTAAAATCAAACTTTGGCGGCGGTCATTTGGGGCAAAGGTTTTGAAGATTTGATCCCCCCCTACCCATGATGCTATTCATTCTCATTTGATATGGTTGCAAATGAAATGATTTCACTTGTTCACATGTTCGTGGCCATCGCATTGCAGCTCGGCACCAACCAGACCCAGTGCAATCACCGCCTCACCATCAGGGTAATCGGTCATCACCTGGCGAATAGCATTCTCAGCATGTTTAACTTTCTCCTGGGTTTCTTCAGGCAGTGAGGCAATCAGGCCCTTAAAAATCAGAATGGTTTGCTGGTCTTGTGTCATTACTTACTCCAGTGAGACGCAGGATCGAGCGGGTAGCCGTTGGCATCACAGCCTATGACTGTGCCGCTCTTCTCCATTCTCTGCTTAGTTGAGTCATGGTGCGCTTTGCACAGTGCCTGCCAGTTGGCTTTATTCCAGAACTGGTACTGAGCTTTGGCGATTGCCTCAGCATTGCCTGACTTAAGCGCATCTTTGAGTTTGTGGGGCTCGATATGGTCAACCACCGTTGCTGGGGTTATGCGCCCCTGCTGCTCGCACATCACACATAGTGGGTGCTGCTGCAGGAAACGCAGGCGGGCCTTATCCCATCGGCTGCCATATACGCGGGGCTCTTTGTTCATGCCAGCCTCCATGCGCGGCGGCGTTCTGTCCTCGGCTCGTTGTCAGGGTGACGTTCAACCGTCTGGAGGTCAGCGTGATCCACCAGCGAGTAACACGGATAAATCACCCGGCCACCGAAGGCCTCACCGACGGCGTAATCAGCTGCAAGCGTTTTGTTCCATGTGCTGAGCATGCGCGCCAAACTTCCCCGAGGAGGGCTATAACATACGCCGTGAATCAGCTTGCTTATTACGATGTGGTCACCACAGACGCGATCCGAATCCACCAGCATTCCGGCAATCTCTTTCTGATACTGCGGCGGTCGGCCGGTACCGAGATAAAAGCTCAGCATGTCGTCAGGGAAGCGAGCCAACCAGTCAGTTACCTTTTCGGTGAATCCATGTACCGGCAGTGCGTCGTCTTCCAACACTACCACCCTGCATGTTTGCTCTGCTGCCCACTCAAGCGCGCGTCGGTGATTCCAGTTCGCGCCGTGGTTACCGTCATCAATCAGCAAATGTGCGCCTATAGCCGAGGCCAACGCCTCAGCCTGCTGCCGTCTGGCGTGATGACCGACCACCACAAACTTTATGTTTTCAGCCACCAGCAAATCTCCAATAAAAAAGCCGCACGATGGCGGCTACTGTCTGAATATCAGGGTGTTACTTCGCTTTAACCCTGGTTAAGGTAAGCACTCAGCCCGTCAGTGGTGGGACACTGGCGCACACATGTGCAGAGTGATGGCTGATTACCTCTGACGAAGGAAAGGAAATGAGTGGATATAGCGTTTCAGAACAGTTTGAACGGATTGATGACGTTTTACGCAAAAATTACGCGCTGACAGAACTGCTTGCTCAGACATTCAGCGCATTTGTTGTTGGCTCAAACAACAAAGAAGTTATTGCAAACTTTATTAAATCAACTTCTGTTAGTGACCCGTCGATGGTTGAGGCTCACACTCATGCAAAAGAAGCTTTACTGAAGATTCTTGACTCCGTAAAAACAAACTAATTTTTCAATACTTGCAGAAGATATAAATATCTTACCTGTAGGCACTCTGAAAAATTCTTGGCTGCGGCAACTAGATTTGTTGCCGCTTTTACTCTTAACTAGTGTTTTGCTTACCATAATTTCCTCTCTTACTTATGTTTGAACCATGCGTACTCTTTACCGATTCCTTCTGACTTAAACACTGTATGGATGCGCGGTCCGGTGACAATGCGATCGCCAAAAGACTTAGCAACAATGCCAAAAGCGATCATATCCCCCACCGCGGCGCCAGCCTGTTCTTTCTTCCAGAAACGATAACTCTCGATCCGGTAGTAAAGACGGATGATGCCGTGGGCAAACGCCATTACATCAGCGCGGGTACCACCCAGCAGACCAGCGTTTAGCATCACATCGTTGCGGTGCGCTTCGATGAACTCCTGATAGATACGCTCAGGATGATTCTGCTTTGCCCAGGTGTCGGCGTAGGTCTTCGGTTCAGAACCGACGTAAACAGTACCGGGCTGCATTTCTTCCCACGGTGCGCGGAGCATTTCGACATCTGTACCATCGGTACACCAGACGAACCGGTATTCAGGATGATCACGCAGGTGCTGCCAGATATGCAGCCATCGCCGGAAGTAGACATTCATCTTCACGTCAGGAACGCGATACAGCTCAACGTCTGCCGGTGCCGTCTGCAGTTCATCCACCAGCGCGATACGACCACAATTCCGAAGCGAGGAAGCCCAACGGGTCAGCATGTCAGGTGCGGCGGACATTTTCGTACCGCGCTGCGGATCTGACTGGCTGGTCAGCAGAGTAGTGATAACCACGTCGCGCTGCCGCCGATAATCCACGGAACCGGTAAACCCGGCATCGCGCCGTTCGTTATGGATTTTAACGTTACGTTCTACCAGCGCCTGTCGATCTGGTTTCGGTACCGAACGCTCTACGGCTTCATGCTCATCAAGGGAATGAATCAGCTTTTCTGAACCGAGGACATCAGCGTAAGCCCACGTAGTCAGTCCTGCGTTATGGATGCGCAAGGCGAGGTCGCTGTGCTCATACATGCCCCGGCCATAAACCGGATCGAATCCGCCTACCTTCTCGATGGCGCTGCGGTGGTAATAAAGCATCACGCCGCGCTGCCCGGTGTAAGCGATGTGCTTATCATCCCGGTACAGCACATTCATATCGTTCAGCTTATTGCGGCCAGCCAGATCGAGGAACTGGTAAGCCAGGTGCGGCTCGGGTGATTGGATGTAAGGGAGGTGCCAGTTATCAGCGATGGCATACGCATCGTCGTCCCATAAAAATAAATGTTCGCATCCTGAGTCCATAAGGCATTCAAGGCTGGAATTTTTCGATGCGACAATTCCTCGTGACTTATCATGTCGGATTAAATTGCACCACTCCGGCACTTTTGCAGGAGGGTTGGACCCGTCATCAATGACGAATACCACTGCGCCGGGAGGTAAATGTTTTCGATGTTGCTCAAGTGAATTGGCGAGTACCTGCGGCCTGTTATGCGTAGTTATCGCGATCCCGATTTTATTGTGAGAAACGCTATCGACGCGGACATAAGGAACCCCATCAACAATGACGTCCATTATTTCCCCTCAAATTCGTATCGTGCTTTTTCAACCGCAGCCGTTGCTTCGGATAATGTCTCAAATTCCTTTCGAAAAATGACATCGCCGTTTCGCGTAAGTGTTGCCCTGTACTTTCCGCTCTCCCTGACAGATACGCCCATCACCCCAGTGGAACTCACCGGCTTTATTCGGTTCCAGACGTTTACTGTGTGGGTCACCACCCTGAGGTGTTTTGGGTTAACACACTTTCGGTTATGGCAGAGGTGATCAAGTTCAAAGCCATCAGGAACATTCTTGACCAATATCTCATAACTGGCTTTGTGGGCCAGGGTCATCATCCCTTTGTGTTTAAACATTCCATATCCGTCTGGATTTATGTATGCAAGCCAGTTCCAGCATCCGGTTGAATCATCAACCATATACTTGCTGCTCAATCTATCGAGCGGTGATTTTGCTTCGAGGGAGCCGGTTTTATAGAGTCGCAGATAATGCATCTGGCACATGCTTTTGCAATGCGCTGGCCGTTCACATGAATTAACGGAACAGGTTTTTCCTGCATTTCTAACAAGTCCGCTCATCGGAGTTACCTTTTAGTGATGAACCTTGTCGCACAGGAGATCCAGCCCTCAGAAGGCTCCGACGCCAGCCGGTTCCTCAAGGGTCATCCTGAAAGGTTCTGAGTGGTTTTTGCGCGTGCGATGCGCATTAAAAAGCCCCGCTATTGCGAGGCTCTTGATGATTCGATTTTCCTGATTGCTGCCTTATCCAGATTGCACTGCCCCAGCGCCGTGTAGAGCTGAGCGTTTAACTCGAGACTTGCCTGCCATGTGAACGGAACCACCATTCCGGGGATCGGTGTGTCTGCGGTCAGGTCAGCGCTTATCGGCACCACTGGGGCCGGAACGTAAACTGTCTGCGTATTCCCGCAGGCTGTCAGCAGCGGCAGAAGGAACAAGCTGGTTAGCGCACGGATCGCCTTCAAGCGCCTGCCTGATGTAGACAATGCGTGTCTCGCTATTTTGAGCCAGTTCGTTCTTTGCATTCTGGGTAGCCTGTGAGATGTCACGGATGAGGTTCATCGTGGTGATCACGTTGCTGGTGATCGCCTCTGATGTGTCTGCCCTGACCGTCGCCTTGTCGCGCTGGTCTTTGTAGGTGATGGCGTTGTTGCGGTAGTGGTTCACGAAGAACGCCAGCACGCCGATTAACGCTGCCACCAGCAACTGCAACCAGTAACGCCTTAGCAGCGCGCCAATCACGACAGGAACAGAGCGCGCTCCGCCTCACGCCGACGGGTCAGCCCGTTCAGGACTTTGCCACCAGCTTTATTCCAGCGCAGGAACTCATCGGCTGCGCCAGTGTAATCACCGGCGTTGAGTTTTCGCAGAAGAGTCGATGTCGACAATGACCGGGCGCCGAGATTGTACGTGAACGACACCAGGGCATCGAATTGCCCCTGAGTCAGGCTGACTTTAACCAGGCGGGATACGTCGCTTTCATAGCTGACCAGTCCGGTCTTCAGCAGGCGCTCTGCCGTTTCCTGCTTAATTGTCATTCCGGCGCGGATCGGTTTGCCGTCGACAGGCAGAGTCCAGCCATAGCCGATCGTCCACACACCGACACAGTCCTGGTAGGCGGTAAGCCTGCATCCTTCGAATTGCTTGATCAGGGCAATGCCTTTATCACTGGTTTGCATCACCGCCTCCAAACCGAGAATTAAACACCCGGGAAGCCATAACCTTCACTTGCTCTACGCCAACAAAACCGAGTGCGCCGCCTATAGCAATCGACAGGGACTGCGGAAGGTTGAAGTAATCAAGAGCTGACACAGCAGTAAGGGTCAGAGCTCCACAGATTGCCCCCTCAAGGAGCATTTTCTTCCAGCCGCCACCGCCGTAAGCGATTCGCAATGCGGCCATGGCAACCGATAGCAATACGGCACCCATCGGCGTTTCGCCACGCCACCAGCTGTGGAGTAGTTCGATAAACTCCGTCCAGGAGTGGGGATCGTTATGCATTTTCATAGTCTCTCACCTCGCTGTGTGCGGGTGCTGTGTGGAGAAATAAAAAAAAGCCCGCTTTTAAAGGCGGGCTAATGAGTTTGACTATTTGTGAGGTAGGTGTGAGTAAGACCTATGCTCAGGAGTGAAGCTGTATCGGCTGATTCACTATCGGTCCAGGAGAACCACCGGGCATTCAG